>FSVH01000225.1_pt1 | contig 59640 bp, 43 predicted proteins | sample 1637631 | NCBI WGS metagenome assembly FSVH01 (sample SAMEA3914814, study PRJEB12502) | metagenome | biome: forest; material: soil | place: USA | collected 2011-09-16 | depth 0.1 m | reverse complement strand
GGTGAGCAGTTTACGATCAATGGTGCGAACGATCTGATCGAAGGCAGCAATTCGACGGTAACGCTCTCAGGCACCGGACATTCACTCTCTGTCCATGGTGTAAACAACACGATCAGTGCCGATAGCCTGAGCAATCTGGATATCGACGGCACGGCAACGGTGACGACGTCCGGTTCAACGATCAGCACCGCAGGCTGGGGCAACATCAGCGCGAATATCGCAATCACGGGCGACAATAACCTTGTCACTCTCGACGGATATGGTGACACTGTCTTCATCAACGGCACGAATGAGACGGTCAACGGCCACTGGACGACGGTCAACCTGACGCAGGCTGATGCCACCATTGCTATCACCGGGGTTGGCTTGACAGTGAACGCGGCAGATGGTGATTCCATAAACATCGACTGCACATTGACCTCCTGGGATGAGGTCGACACGCTGAATCTGTCGAATGGCACTGCCATCACCGCGGGTGAGATAATTATCAACGGCGATAACGATGTGATTAGTGTGAAGGTTGGTGCAGCGATCACTGGCGATAACAATACAATCACTTCCGACAGCGATGCCTGGCTTAACATTTATGGCAGCGGCAACACCATTGCCGGTAGCCTGGCCACGATCAACCTCAACAGCAGTGGTACCCTTACCGTCACAGGCAACAACGATACGGTCAACGCGGCAGACGGCAGCAACATCACTGTGGCTACCTTATCCGGGCCGGAAGGTGATGCTGATGCGGTAAACATGAACTCCGGCACGGTGCATTACGCGACCAATTCGTCCGCCGATCTTGTTGGATCGGGCAATACCGTAACGATCGCCGACCATGCCTCTACCTGGATCGGTGGAAATAACAACACGGTCACAATTACCGGGGTTTCCACCCTGTGGACGGACGGCGTAAACAATATGGTCACGGCAAATAACAGCCAGATCCATCTTGATGGCAGCGGCCAAAGTCTCACGCTCAGCGGTAATGGCAACACGATCACCGCCGCAGACGGAGACACGATTACCGTCCACGGCACGGGCGACGTCATCAATGCCTCCAATTCGACCATCTACAAGGGCAATACCTCGACCGTCACGATCAATGGTACAGGCAACACCGTCGTAACCCTGGGGGTCGCTCCGATTATCCTCGATCTGGGTGATGACGGCCTTGAACTGACGCCGGTCGGCGCCTCCGACATCGTCACGACCGCCAGCAATGGCGCACTGACACGTCTGGGCTGGGTCGGACCGACGAATGGTATCCTGGTGACTGACCGTAATGGCGATGGCCAGTTCGGCGACGTTCAGGATATTTCCTTCACGCAGGACCGGGTAGGGGCGGAAACGGATCTCGAAGGTCTGGTCGGTTGGGACAGCAATGGCGACGGTCTGATCAGCGCCGCTGACAAGGACTGGTCGAAATTGAGTGTCTGGGTCGACGCCAATGGTGACGGCGTATCGGAGGACGGGGAAGTCAGAACATTGGATCAGGTGGGAGTCAGCTCGATCAGCCTGACGCGGAACCTGACCGGCGACGATGGTTCCCTGACGACCGATTCCTACGCATCGGCGACGTCCAGTTTCACCCGTGCCGACGGCACGAACGGAACAAGCTACGATGTTACCCTGGGGCAGCAGGTCCTGGCATCCTCCGGATGGCGGGACTCGCTGGGAACAAGCTGGACCCAACTGACAAACTTTGGTCAGATTGGCAATCTCAGCGATGCAGAGGCCGCACGCCTGGGCAAGGCCGATGCTTCCGATATCAATTACAGCGGTTTAGCCGGTCTTGATCCGGTGACGGAAGCCATCTGGGGAGACTTTATCGATCCGGCGAAGAATGCCCTGCGCAAGGCGGCCCTGGCCAGCGGGCAGATCGGTGACACAAGCTGGATGCAGCAAAATGGTGTCACCGTTACCGATCCGAACCGTGGCAGCCATATCACGACACAACGGTTGCAGGTTCTTGATCTCGACCTGTCCGGCTGGGGACCTTCGGTGACCGAACTGGCTGACAGCTCCATCAAGGTAGATGTCAATCTGACCGGGAACCCTTACAGTGTCGCCTGGGTCGGTGCGAGTGACGGCCTGCTGGTCGTTGATGCGCTTGGCGATGGTGATATCGACGTGGCCACGGAAGCGACCTTCCAGAGCTGGGTGCCGTATGCGCGGACCAGCCTCCAGGGGTTGACCGCCTTCGATACCAGCGGAGACGGCGCAATCGACGCGAACGACAAGGTGTTCAGTGCCCTGCGCGTCTGGTCCGACAGCAATGGTGACGGCATTTCCCAAGCGGGAGAAATGACGACGCTGAGCGATCTGGGCGTTAAATCGATCTCGCTCAAGGCAGAGGACGAGACGCCTGACACCAAGGTTCTTGGCCAAAGTCAAATTCTGGCCTCGGCCACAGTGACGATGATCGATGGGTCAAGCCACTTGCTTTACGATGTAGCGCTTGGCGTGGGCGATCCCAATGCCAAACCGGGGACTGAAACCGCAACCGCACCGGCGGCCGACAGCCCGACCGTGCAGGCTCTGGCGCCGGCAATCGACACGACGATCGCACCGGTGACGGCCGCGGGCCTCGATCAAACCCTGACCAGCCCGCTCGACGCCACGACCGGACAGGTCAGCGCCGCGCGCAGCAGTCAGGGACCGGTCGGCGAAGTGGTAAGCGCGGACGGCGATACAGCCTCGGCAACCAACGGCTGGTGGCAATCGGACGGGTACAGCCTGTCGGACTCGATCAATCAGTTCAACGCGATGGATTCGAACAGCGAAGGGCAGGGGGCCACACCGGTCGCCGCAGCCAATGACGCCGCCATGGTTCAGCGACATCTTCTGCTGCGTCAGGCCATCGCCGGCTTCACAGTTCAGGGAGCCGCACCGGCTGTCTTTGCCCGTCAGGGCGGCCTTGACACCCTCAGCACCCTGGCGGCGGCCACCCGGTCCACAACAATGCCGACTTCCGGCGTGACCTCAAAGGTCGCGTAGGCTATGTCTGAGCGCTATTCATATCGATAAGGATTTATAAGTGACGCAGGATTCCTCCATACCGTCCCAGACGGCGCCGCAAAAAACCGTAGCGCAGATGCTGGGCGAGATCGTCTGGCTGATGAGCCAGTCACCGGTGCACAAGCAATTGTTCATCGGTGATCTGGAGTGGTTCTGCATGCCGGCCATACTGGTCGAGCAGTTCCGTATTTTTTATGGTCCGACCACACCGGCGGCGGTCGCCCTGTGGGCCAGCGTTTCGGAAGAGACCGAACAACGCCTGGTGGGTGGAGGCTACAAGCTGCGCCCAGACGAATGGCAGGGCGGTGATCGCCTGTGGCTGATCGAACTGGTTTCGCCCTTCGGCGCGCAGGACGAGATCATGCTCGATCTGCAGAGCAGCGTTTTTGCCGGCAAGACCTTCAAGTTCCATCGCATCAACCCGCAAGGTGTGCGCGAGGTCGCGGTCGTCACACCCGAAGATACAGCGTCGTCGATCAACTGATCATACAGGGGGGCGAGCAGATGAAATCAGTCAGGCCCAGAGGGGCTTACGGTCTGGGCGCTGTCGTGGTTCTACTACTGGCGGGATGCGTCAGCCTGCCCTTGAGTGCCGACCGGCAACTCGCCTTTTGCCGGTCGATTGAAATGGCGCTTGAACAGTCGCCGGCGGCCTTGCGGGAAAGCGCCGATGCCGGTGACGGTCATGCCCAACTGGCATTGTCGATCGTTCAGGCACATGGCCTGAACGGCGAATCCGTTGATGAAGCTGCGGCATCGATCAATCGCAACCGGGCCATGGCCAGCCGGGGCACCACGACAACGGCCATCTACGTGCCGGGCTATCTCAAGGTGCCTGGGCATACGCAATTGATCAGCGTGCCGGTGACCGACGTTTCGGCAATCGAAGCTCAGACTGTGGATGCGTGCGTGGCGTTATTGGTGCTGCCTGTTCAGGAGCCTCATACGCCGATGGCCGATGCGCAGGCCAGGATCACCAGGAACCTTCTCGCCAAAGGGGCTTGTGGTGGTGCCGAAAATTATGGCCGCTTAAGTCTCGGCTGGGCAAAAGCCAAATCACAAAGGTAAGCTTGCGTGCGTAAACTTCTGCTCCTGGCGTCCTGTGTGCTGCCGGCCCTCACATTTGCCTCTCCCGGAACCGCTACCACCCTGGAAGAGGCTCTTGTCTATTCTTATCGCACCAATCCGGGTTTACAGACCCAGCGCGACAAATTGCTCGCGATTGATGAAAGCTACGTACAGGCGCGCGCGGAGTTTTCTCCAACCTTGTCTGTTCAGGTGCAGGGGGACTATTCGCGGGAGCATCAGGGGCGGGAAATCCGTCTTCAGGAATTGCAGAACAGTACGTCCATTCCGGATTATCTCGAACAAAATTCAGTCACCGGACAACTGGTTGTCAGTCAGCCGCTTTACACCAGTGGCCGTTTTGCCGCCGATCTGAAGGCAGCGGACGCTGGCGTGCGATCGGGACGGGAAGCGCTGCGCACGGCGGAAGCCAATCTCTTATTCAACGTCATTCAGGTCTATACGAGCGTCGCGCGCGATCAGGAAGCCCTGGACATACGGACGCTCAACCTCAGTATGCTTAAACACCAGGTGGCCGAAACCGTGGCCCGGCAAAAAGCCGGTGAAGTCACGCGCACGGACGTGGCGCAGGCGGAGGCGCAACTGGCTTCGGAAGATGCCTTATATCAGGCGTCGGTCGGGCAACTCAATATCAGCCGCGCCAACTATAAGGCGGTGGTCGGCACTGAAGCCGATGACCTCCTGCCACCGCCGGATATTGAAGGTTTGCCTGAAACCTTTGACGCCGCGATCGATAGTGCCGAGCGAAATAATCCGGACCTGCGGCAGACGATTTATAATGAACAGGCTTCCAAAGCGCGCGTCTATGCGAGCCGGGCCAATGGCGGACCAACCCTGTCGGCGCAACTCCGTGGCGGCTATAACGGGTCCGCCGTTCCCTTTACCGGCCACAATCTCAACAAGGACGTGAGCCTCACGGCCAACCTGACTATTCCACTTTATAGCGGCGGCGTGCAGTCATCTCAGGTGCGGCAGGCGCTCGATCAAAACTACGCCGACCAGGACAGCATCGAGGACGTTCATCGCGGGGTTATTCAGAATGTCTCCATTGCCTGGAACCAGATGTTGATCGCTCAGGCGGCCGTCGAAGCCCAGCAGCGTCAGGTCGCGGCGGCAACCATTGCTTTCGAGGGAATGCGGAAAGAATACAGCAATGGTGATCGCTCAACACTCGACGTCCTGATTGCCGAAGAAACCCTGCGTGACGCCGAACTGGCGCTAATCTCCGCCAGGCACGATCAATACGTTGCCAAGGCGGCGATTCTGCAAAACATGGGTTGGCTCGAACTGCAAAACCTGGTCCACAAACCTCGCCTGTATGAGCCGGAAGATCATCTGAAAAATCTCGACAAGCCGTTGACCAACAGCATTGCTGGATTGCTGCGTCATGTTGATGGCGCGGCCGTACCAACGATCGCGCCGATCAGAGTTACGCGAAAGCCGGCAACGGACAAGAAATACTAACAGTCTGACAATGCCTGTCCACCGCTAAGTGCCCTATTGATACTGTCGGAAATTCGGCTGGCTGCCACCTTGATTGGTGCATTTGCCAAGTGCGTGTAACGAGCCGTCGTCTGCACCTGGGTGTGTCCCGGCAATTTGCCAATCATCGGCAGGCCTTCGCCCAAAGCAAGGGCGCCACTGGCGAACGAATGGCGTAGATCGTGGATACGGACATCGTGCAGACCGGCCACCTTGCGGATGTGCCGCCAGGGGTGTTGTAAGTCGGTGAGGAGACGCCCGTCGTTCTTGCCGGCGATGATATATGGATTGCTATTGATCCGTTCGATCCGTAGGAGAGCATCAACCACACTTTGTCCAACGTGCATGATTTTCGCACTCGTTTTTGAATCCGGTAGGCGCAGTTCATAGTTCGCGTGGCGCCGCCGTTGCGGTTTGGCCTCGACGTTTTCTCTGCTAAGACAGCCCTTGTGGAAAACTTTGTTCTGCAAGGGCTTTTCTTTTACTTGGCAGTAGAAAAACACGCATAATTCTCTCAAAATAATACCAGCTGCTCCGGATTTTTTGGCAAAACTGATTCGGATTTGCCGCGATAGCTGACGATTTGTGAGTACTGTTTATCAGTAAAATACAAAATATCGACCTTGCCGTGAGACGGAACAGCCTTACCGACCTTTCGATTCGCCCTTTTTCTTTTGAAGCGGCATGGGGTCGGAAATGAGGTCGCCCCTGTAGACAAGCGCGACGGGTCGAAGATGTTCGTCCAGCGAACTGATGCAAAAATAGCCGCATGATGTAGCTGCCATGCATGGGCCATTTATTGCGTCGAATGCCGTCTGGTGCTCCGCTGCCTGAAACTTCCATTTGTGAACAGCCGGGTAATTCCGGTGAAACGGTTCAGGCGTTCACCTGATTGCTGTAATAGGGGCCAAGGCAGAAGCTTAAAGGACATATGTGAGGTAACAGGAGCCGCTCAATGCGTAGTAAAACTCACTGGCTTCTCGGTCTCGTCCTGCCTTTTGGCCTGTTGGCTAGCGAAGCCTGTGCGCAGGATGCGGAAAGTGCCTCCGGGGCGTTACAGTCTCCCGTCGAAAATCAGAAGCACGTCAATTTCGTTGTCATGCCCATTCCCATGTCGAATCCGTCCCTCGGCAATGGCCTCGGTGTTGTCGGCATGGCGCTGTACAGTCCGGGCGGCTCGAAGCGGCCATGGACCAGCGGTCTGGGCGGGCTTTATACGGATACGAAAAGCTGGGCCATCGGTGCTTTCCAGAAGGCCTATCTGGCTGACGACAGATTCCGGCTGACAGGCGCAGGCGGCGCGGGCGTGTTCAATGTCAACTTCTACGGCATAGGGTCAACGGCCGGGAGCAAAGGCCTGTCGATCCCGCTGGAGCAGAAGTCCGGATTTGTCATCGCACAGGGCTTGATGCGCCTGGGGCCTAACTATTACGGCGGCTTTATGTACCGTCTGATCGATATGAAGACTACGATCCGTATATCGGACGCCGATTTGCCCGTTCAATTGCCCGATTTCGAACTCGACAGCACTGTAGCGCAGTTCGGCGTAGCGGGCGAATATGACACACGCGACACGGAATACGGCCCGCGCAAAGGCGTCTATGCCACGTTTCAGTGGCTGTATGCGATGGATGCGCTGGGCAGTGACTTTGAATATCCGCGACTGACGGTGGCCATAAACGGCTATCATGAACTGAGTCCCAAGGCCGTTCTGGCCTGGCGCGGCTCAGCCTGTTTTTCGGGGGATGACGCGCCCTTCTATGATCTGTGCAGCTATGGTCAGAATAATGACCTGCGTGGCTATGTCACGGGTCAATACCGCGATCATGCTCTGGTGGCGATGCAGGTTGAATATCGCCGCCAACTGCACAAGCGCTGGGGCATGGTCGCTTTCGCCGGCGTAGGAGAGGTGGCTTCAGGCATTAATGGCCTGAACAGTGAGAATCTGCTGCCAGCGGCGGGACTGGGTGTCCGCTTTGCGGCATCAGAAACATATCGCGTCAACCTCAGTATCGACTATGCCGTCGGCAAGGATAGCGATGCACTTTACTTCTCTGTCGGCGAAGCCTTCTGAAGCCAAACTGCCAGTAGCCGACCATGCCGTTATGACGGCGGGCAGGTCGCGGTCGCGTTGCCCGGATGCGGGCTGCAACTGACAGGCTTCGACCGTCACCTCTTGCGGGCATCTATGTGAAGCTAAGAAGTCTGCCGGTAAGGCCTGCGGGGTTCACCTGATATGGCGTATTGGACAGCGGTAGCATGATGGCGCTTTCAGGGAGATGTCTCATGCCAGCCGGCAGGTTTCGCGCTGTGCTCGAAACGTAACCGCGCGGCAAGCATTTCCAGCAGGGTTTGTGTGGAAGGGAGGGGGATATGTTCAGGATATTTACGGCGGCTTTTTTCGTGGCCCTCCTGCCGATGGCGGCAATTGCCGGCGTCATGCAGCGTGATGGGCAGCATGACTGGCCATCCGATCTGAACGGTGATGGCAAGGTCAGTCTGAGTGAAATGCAGACTGCCTGCCGTCAGGTGGTGATGGTCGCTGATACGGACAGTGACGGCCGGATCAGTGTCCGTGAATGGGCGGACGCCGCCAGAACCCTGCGCCAGCGGGTTCATGATCTCGGACTGCGCGGTTGGAAACCTTCCAGCGACGATATCTTCGTCCGCGTCGATACCGACCGCGACGGTTATGTCACCGCCGATGAAATCGACGCGGCGACAATCCGGCGGTTCAACCGCCGTGACGTGAACCAGGATGGCTTCATCAGCCGTGACGAGGCAGCGCGTGATTTGCTGGCAAGCAAGCCATGAATGCAAAGATTATCGGGCCACGGCCCCTGACACAGGAGGTTTGTATGCGTAAGGTATTTGTAGTCGCGGCGGCGGTGCTGATTACCGTGCCCCTGTTTTCGCTGGCGGCCGTGGCGGCCCGCGCCCAGGAACATCTGCTGGCCGATCTCAATAACGACGACCGCGTCACCCTTGAGGAATTCCAGAAACATCGCCGCAACGCGATCATGGAAGCTGATTACGACAAGAACGGCAAGGTCAGTCCGGCTGAGTGGTCGAAGGGACAGGAACGCCTGCGCACCTATATGCAGCGCGAGGACATGGACGGCTGGAAAGCGATCGGCACCGGCAACCTGTTCACAACACTTGACGCCAACAAGGACGGTTTCATCGAGCCTGCGGAAGTGGATGTCTTCACCGCGCCGCGCTTTGCAGCGGTCGATCTCGACCACAATGGCGTTGTCACCGAACCGGAAGCCGAAAGATTCGAAAAACTCCACGGGTACTGAAACGGGGACGGCCGGTGTTAAGGCCGCGCTCCCGACAGAACAACCAGAAAGGGCATCATGGAAACCCTGTTTGAAACCGTCGCCAATTATGTCGCGCTGGCAGCCGAGGTGTGCTGCGTGGCCTGCATCGCTATCGGCCTGGTCAAGGCGGTCTTCCGCGCCCTGGTCAATGCCGGCAAGCCATGGGAGGTCATGCGGGGCGTGCGCCGGCAAATGTGGACGCGCTTCGCCAGCTGGATACTCCTGTCGCTCGAATTCGCCCTGGCGGCGGATATCGTCCGCACGGCCATTGCGCCGACCTGGGAGGATATCGGCAAGCTCGGCGCCATCGCCGTCATCCGCACGGCGCTGAATTACTTCCTTGAGCGCGACATCGAAGACATCAGCCTGAAAACGGAACCGGAAAAGGCGTCATGAGCAAACACGCGGTCAACAGCTTTCTGACCATGGAACGCCCGATCCTGATGACGGCAATTGAAATCACTGCCGCCATCGTGATCTCGGTGGCGGCGGTTCTGACTTCATGGGCCAGCTTTCAAGCGGCCCTGTGGGATGGCGACCAGCAGGCCAATTACGCCAAGGCCTCCGGCGCGCGGACTGCCGCCACCCGGCTGGCGACCGAGGCCGGTCAGTACGAAACCGCCGACCTGCTGATGTTTCAGCAATGGCTGAATGCCGCTGCCGCCGGAGAACCGCGCCTGAAAGATTTTTACCGCGAGCGCTTCCGACCGGAATTTGCCGTTGGCTTCAACGCCTGGATGGCGACAGCCCCGCTGGAAGGGAACGCCGCCCCAACCACCCCCTTCGTCATGCCACAATATCATTTATCGCGCCTGTCGGAAGCGACAGTCATGCAGAAGGCGGCCGATGACTTCTTCAATCAGGGTGAAAAGGCCAATGATATCAGTGATGCCTTCGAGCGTACGACTGTACTGTTCGCCATTGCACTGTTTTTCGGCGGCATTGGCCAGACGTTCAAATCACCCTTCGTCAAGGCCACCTTGCTGGGTCTGGCTGTGATCAGTTGCGCCGTCAGCGCCATCCAGCTTGCCCAGCTGCCGGCTCAAACCCTGAAAAATATCTGAGGCGCCGATCATGTCCCGTAAAGCGATATCTGTTCCCCGTCGGGTGTTTGTCACCTCCGCATTGACAGCACTGGCCCTATTGGCGGTGCCGGCCATACCTGCCGCCCGGACGACGCCTGTGGTGGCGGCGACGCCGTCGGTTACCGCCGATCCGCTGCCCTCATGGGCGCCCGGCAAGGCCAGGCAGGCGATCATCATCTTCGTCAAAGCCGTTTCGCGGCCCGGCCATGATTTCGTGCCGCCGGAAGAGCGTATCGCCGTCTTCGACAATGACGGTACCTTGTGGGCCGAGCAGCCGATGTATTTTCAACTGGTTTTTGCTCTGGACCGCGTGGGACAGCTTGTGCAGGCGAATCCGGCCCTGCGTGACAAACCCGCCTTCGCCGCTATGGCGGACCGCGACATGGCTGCCATCGCCAGACTGAGCGAAACCGAGCTGATGACGGCGGCGCTGGCGACACAGGCGGGTCTCGCGCCGGAGGAATATCAGGCTATTGTCAGAACCTGGCTGGCGCAGGCCCGCCATCCGCGCTTCAAGGTGGCCTATCCGTCGCTTGTATATCAGCCGCAACTCGAACTGCTGGCCTATCTGCGGGCAAATGGTTTCAAGACCTATATCGTTTCGGGTGGCGAGGTGCAGTTCATGCGGGCCTTCGCCCAGGAGGTCTATGGCATTCCGCCGGAGCAGGTGATCGGCACCAGCCAGAAGGCGGAATATGAACTGCGGGCCGGCCGCGGTGTCGTGTTGGCACAGCCGGAAATGAACAGCCTGGATGACGGCCCCGGCAAACCGGTGAATATCGCCCTGCATATCGGCCGCCGCCCGCTCGTCGCGGTTGGTAATTCGGACGGGGATCAGCAGATGCTGGAATATGCCTCTACGCCTGAACGGCGCGGATTGCAGATCCTGATTCATCATGACGATGCCGAACGGGAATACGCCTATGATCGTCAGTCCAAAATCGGCAAGCTTGACACGGCGCTCGATGAGGCCGACGTGCGCGGCTGGGTGGTCGTCAGTATGAAAAACGATTGGAAAATGGTGTTTTCTTCCTCAGGAGACGCCGCAAAATAAACAACTGACGACTGTCGGTAAAAACCGGCGCGCCAGTCAGTAAATCACCCGATAGGCCGCCGCTTCCACAGGGATTAGATATGTTTGCGGCCCCGGTGTGTCTTCCCCCCGCCCGCGCCGCAAACTTGCGCAAACATCGGCTCCGCCCGCAGGCGGGGCCGATTTTTTTTGGATTAGATGTCACCTCGGCATTATCGGAAAGAGGGCGGGGGTTTCGCCTGAGTGACGGTTCCGGCAATTCAGCCAAACATCTGATTTCCGCTTCAAGGAGGTCCGATATGTCTTCCGTTACAGAACTCGCCTGCATTGTCCTTTTGGCCGTTATCTGCGCTGCGGCCAATATCGTCTGGCGACTGTTTTCCGGCAGCCGGGAAAGTGAACGATAAATGCAAGGCCGGATTACCCGAACTGCCGTCGCTGGCCTTTTGGCCTTTGTCCTGGCCAATGGCATCGCCCATGCTCAGGACAAGGCGGCGGAGCCGGATAACGGCACCGACCCCAGCCGGATCAGCAATACCTTTATCGCCGATTTCGAACACCTGCGCCTGCGCGATGGTTTCAGCAGCGATACGGTCGATCTGAAGCTGACGGCAGGGCTGGCGACGCATACCGGCCTGACGCTCGATCTGCCGGTCGTCAGTGTCGATACGCTGGGAGACAGCGGCTACGGCGTCGGTGATGTCAGCCTGAAGCTCGTGCAGGTCTCCGGCCTGAGCGCGAAAGGCGCCAATATCTTTCAGGCGGAACTGTTTCTAGATACCGCCGACCGGCCCGAACTGGGCAATGGCCAAGGCGTTCTGAAGCTGACCTATATCCGTGCCATCTTCCTGCCAGGCCATAACATTGTCGCCCCGTCTTTCATCCAGAATTTCGGCATGGGCGGCAAGGGCGATCGGGCGCGAGTCAACAACTTCGTGTTCGACCTGTATTACGTGCCCCACTTCAAAAACCCGAAACTGTACATGACCGTCGATCCCAACATTACCTATGACTGGGAAAGCGGGAACAGTTTTGCGGGTCTGCTCGTCACGGTCGGATACGGCACCGGCAAGGCGTTCGGAAAGGGCAATGGCTCAGTCTATGTCAAACCCTCGGTCTATGCTGGTGCCGACCGCCCCGCCGACTGGGGCGTGGAGGTCGGCTACAAGGTCGTCGGTTTCTGAGCCCAGGACAAGATGCGGGTTTTTACGGGCATGACCGGGGGGAAAGCCCAATACCGGGCCGGATCACCAGCGGTCATTCTGCCGGTCTTCCCACGTCATTCCGACAGCAGGAGCAAACCATGACATCCATTCGTACCTATCTGGCAGGCGCGACCTTACTGCCGCTCATGCTGGGGTTAGCCCCTATGACCCAGACCTCTGCGGCTCAGGCCCAGACGATCACTGACGCCGCCGACAGCGCCAGAAACATGGCGATGGCGGAAAAGCCCGGTCCGGACGCCCCGGATGCCGATGCTTTAGCGGCGCTCGACAAGATGGGCGTCGCCTTGCGCAACCTGAAATTTGTTTCGGTCAGGGGCGATGTCACCACCGAGCAGGTTCTGATCTCCGGACAAAAGATCCAGTTCGCGGGTACGCTCGATATTACGGCGATCAGGCCCGACAAGCTCAAGATGGTCATCAAGTCGGATCATCAGGAACGGGTCATCTATTATGACGGCAAGGCGGTAACGGTCTTCGCGCCGGCCAGGGGTTATTATGCCAGTGCGCCGGCGCCGGCCACCATCGGAGAGGCGCTGAAAACGGCAAAAACCAAATATGATTTCGAGCTGCCGCTGGCAGATTTGTTCCTGTGGGGCACCGATCCGACGCTCACGGCGCGGGTCAAATCGGGCTTCGACGCCGGACCGGAAACGATTAATGGCGTGGCGGTCGAGCATTATGTCTTCCGTCAGGAAAACGTTGACTGGCAGGTCTGGATCAGTGGCGCCGGATTGCCGCTCAAGCTGGTGATCACCTCGACCGACGATTCCAGCCAGCCACAATACAGCTCGGTTCTGACCTGGAATACCGATGTGGCGCCGGATGCCGGTTCCTTCGCCTTCGTCCCGCCCGCTGACGCGCATCGTATCGCCCTGACCGAAGTAGCCGACGGCAGCAAATAAGGATTAAGCCCATGAAACGAAACACACCCAAGGCGGCCCTGATCGCGGTCGTACTCGCCGTAACGGGAATGACGCTGGCACCGGTCATTTCGGATGCCGCCCCGCAACGGAAGCCGGGTGGTGCGGCCAAGGCCCGTCCGGCCCCCTCCGGTAACCGGACCGCAAACACTCGCGCCGTAAACAATTCAGGCAACCGGGCGGTCAATAATTCGGGTAACCGAGATGTGCGGCGTAACGCCAATACCAACATCAACAACACGCATATCAATAACAACAACGTCAATGTGAACCGCAACGTCAATGTCAATGTGGACAACGATTATAACCATCATGGTTATCATGACGACTGGGACGATCACTGGCATCCGGTGGCCACAGTGGCTGCCGTGGCGGTCACGGCAGCCGTGATTGGTTCGATCGTCAACAGCGTGCCGCCCAGTTGTTCGACGGTCATTGTCAACGGCATCAGTTACTCGCAGTGCGGCAGCACCTGGTACCAGCCGCAATATGCCGGCACCACCGTCCAGTATATCGTCGTCAATCCACCACGATAGATTGGCCACCACGATAGATGGGCCACTACGATAAACTGGTCACTACATCCGCCTGGGCATAGGCGGATGCTTCCGGGGGCGATACGCAGGCCGCATCCGCACGGCCTGCGTATCGCTGAAAAGGAACCGCATCATGCGCAGATCTGTCCTGAAACTGAAAATGCCTTTGAGCCTGGCTTTTGCCCTGGCAGGGCTGGGCCTTGTCACCGCCTGGCTGACCGGACTGCTGGCGCTTTAGCCGGACGGATAGGGCGATAACCCGAGGTCTTTCCGGTGTTTCCCCGATAGCCGTGAAGCCGCGAGGCGGTACTTTGGAAGGGTCTGTTTCACAGGCAATCCATAACAGCAAAACACGTTTCACGAAGAGCAAGCCAATGAAAACCCTGTCTCTTATTAGTGCGTCCATTTTGGTCCTTTCGGCATTCGGCGCCACCTCGGCCCTGGCGGAAGACTGGGATTTCGCTGTCACGCCCTATTTCTGGGCAGCGGGTGCCGATGGTGACGTCAAGCCATTTCCGGCCTTTCCCGCGACCCACACCGACCAGTCTTTTGGCGACATTCTCGACGACTTCCAGCTCGGCGGCGCGGCCACTTTTGAAGCCAGCAATGGCCGCTGGGGCTTTCTGGGGGATTTTTCCTATGTTGACACGGATACGGGAGCCACCGCCATTTCGTCCGACACGGCCTATGACGTGGCCGGCCTGGAGACCAAAGCCACCTGGCTGAGCGGCGCGATAACCTGGAACCTGTCGCGATCCTCCAACATGCGGCTGGATGTCCTGGCCGGCGTCCGGGCCAACTGGATGGACACCTCGGTCCGCCTGATCGACAAGGATACCGATGCCGAACTGACCGGTGGTCATGACGAGAACTGGGTTGATCCCATTGTCGGCATCCGCGCCATCCTTCCGCTGTCCGACAGGTGGTCCTTCACCGGCTACGCCGATGTCGGCGGCTTCGGCGTTGGTTCGGACCTGACCTACGAGTTGTACGCGTCGGCCAATTATAATTTCAACGAGCGGATGTCGCTTATATTGGGCTATCGCTATTTGTCGGTTGATTACGACGATAACGGCTTCCTCTACGATATCTCGCAAAACGGCCCCGTTTTCGGCGCCCAGTTCAGGTTTTGAGCCATGATCGACCCGCTGCCTTCATGGTCTGACGGGCCCGCGCGCACGGCGATCCTGGCCTTTGTGACCGCCGTGACGACGCCCGGCAGCCCGGATTTCGTGCCCGCGGCCGAACGCATCGCCGTCTTTGATCACGATGGGACGCTGTGGTGCGAGCATCCGATGCAGGTGCAGGTCCTGTTCGCGCTCGACCGGGCCGCCGCCATGGCCAGGGCCGATCCGGATCTCAGGCAGCGTCCCGCCTTTCGCGCCATCCTCGACAAGGACATGCCCGCCCTGCACGCGCTCGGCAAATCCGCCCTGTTCGAATTCGCCTTTGCCGTCCATGCCGGCATGACGGTCCAGGCGTTTCAGGATATCGTCCGCCACTGGCTGACGCGCGCCCATCATCCGGAAACGGGTCGCGGCTTTCTGGATATGGTCTATCAGCCCCAGATCGAATTGCTGCACTGGTTGCGGCAGGAGGGGGTCAAGACTTTCATCGTCTCCGGTGGCGGCCTTGATTTCATGCGGGTCTTTGCCGAGACGGTTTATGGCATCCCGCCCGAGCAGGTCATCGGCAGTTCGGTGCGGACACGGCTGATCGTCGATGACGGCCACAGCCAGCTGATGAAACTGGCGGAACTCGACAGCTTCGACGACCGCGACACCAAGGTGCAGAATATTGGCCTGCATATCGGCCGTCGTCCTCTTCTTGCGTTCGGCAATTCGGACGGCGATCTGGCGATGATGCGCTATACCGTGTCCGGTTCCGGCCGCCGCCTGGCCCTGCTCCTGCACCATGACGATGCGGTGCGCGAATTCGCCTATGACCGGCATTTCCGCCTCAGCCCGCTGTCGACCGCCCTCGATCTGGCGGAAGAGCTGAATTTCCATGTCGTCAGCATGAAAACGGACTGGTCGAAAGTCTTCGCGTTTACCAACAACGCCGTACCCGCCCCCCTCGCACGAAAGGCCTGACCATGACCGCGCCGGTACACGCCCGCAAAGCCGTGCAGGCGGATACCGGCCTTACGCTTGCGGAGGCGCGCGCCCTCGCACGGGAGGCCTATATCTACGGCTTTCCGCTGGTCGATGGCTATCGGCGGCTTCATGATTTTTTCATCGACCGCGAGAACCATGACTACAAGGGACCGTGGAACACACTCTATCACAAAGCCCATATATTCACGGCCGCAGACAGAAGCGCCGCCATGCCCGACTGCGATACGGCGCATTCAATGGCCGGGCTGGATCTGCGTCGGGAACCGCTGGTGCTGAGCGTGCCGAGGCTGTCCTCCGACCGCTATTATGCCGTGGAAGGCAATGATCTTTACACCTCCGTTTTTGACTATGCCGGCAGCCGCACGACCGGCAATGGCGCCGGAGATTTCCTGATCACCGGCCCTGACTGGAACGGCAAAACTCCGCGTAATATTCATGGCGTTCTTCGCTGCGAAACCGAACTGGCTTATTTGTCCATCCGCATACAGATACTGGATGGAGAAGACATAGCGGTCGTGCGCCAGGTTCAGTCCAGGTTCGCGCTGACGCCTCTGTCGTCTTTTCTCGGCCGCCCGCCGCCTTTGTCGCCACCGCGAATAGACTTTCTTGCCCCGCTCAGCGCGCGGGCCGAACGCAATTCATTACAGTTCTTCGACGAGCTGAATTTCGTACTGCAATTCTGCCCGCCACATATCTCAGAAAAAGAGACGCTGTCGCGTTTCAGCCGGCTGAATATCGGTGGGCATAAGATCTTCGATCTCAACGCCTTCTCGCCGGAAATCCGGTTGGCGATCGATGACGGCATGGCAGATGCGTGGAAGGAATACGAGGCATTGGAAAAAGGCAAGGCGGCAGGCACCCTGACCGACGCCGATCTGGCCGGCACGCGGACCTTTCTCAAGAATAATTACCTTTACCGCATGGCCGGCGCGGTCGATGGCATGTGGGGCAATGCCGGAGAGGAGGCCCTGTCCTGGCTCTACCTGACGGACACGGATCACAAGCGGCTTGACGCCAATATCAACGGCTACATCCTGTATTTCCCGAAAAGGCAATTGCCGCCGGTCTATGGTTTCTGGTCGCTCACGCTCTACGAACTGCCAACCCGCCGCCTGTTCACTAATCCGCTTGATCGTTACCGCATAACTTCGACCATGCTGAAGGGCCTGAAACGCGATTCCGATGGCGGCCTCAACCTGCATATCCGCTACGATTCCCCCGGTGAGGCTTATGAAGCCAACTGGTTGCCGGCGCCGCGCGGGCCTTTCATGCTGGCCCTGCGCCTGTACTGGCCGGCGGAGGAAGCGGTCGCCGGAATCTGGACGGCGCCGAAGCTGATGAAGACGCCGCCGATCCACTTCAGGTGATCAAGCGGGACATATATGGGGTTCTGCGGACAGGAAATACGGGTTTCGGCGGATCGCTCTTTGCGTTTTGAGCGCTAGCTTTAGACAGTATTTTTTAGAAATGCCGTCGATTCAGGCGGCGGTTCGCAGGAACAGAGATCATGCCCGCCGAGGCAGGCTATACGTCCGATCTGGCCATTGAAGCCGCCCGCGAAGAGGCGGCCTACAGTCTGGCTGTGCAGGCCTATTTGTGGGGGCGGCCACTGCTGGATTATGGCCGGTCCGTACCGGCGGCCATCCGTGCCGGCGATGGCAGGCTGAATCGCTTTTGCAAGACGGCGGTGCCTGGGGGGGCAGACGGTATTGATACCTGCGGATTCTGGGATGCGCGAAGCGAGCCGGTCTGCGTCATCGTTCCCGAACAGGCGAAGGGACGGGGATATGTCGTTCAGTTCGCCGATATGTTTGGCACCTTCTTCCACACGCTCGGCGGCCGACAGGGCGCACAGCCCGGCCTGTATGTCATTGCCGGGCCGGATGATAAAACACCTTTGCCGCCGAACGCCGTACGACTGTGGCCACGTACCCGGATGGGGGTCTGCGTTGTCCGGATATTCGGCGGCGGCGAGACGGGTTTTCACATGATGCCCCTGTCGGCCAGGACCGGCAGACGGCTTCCGCCGTTGCCGCTGGCGCCGTACGATTGCGACGCGCCCCAAGCCTTGCTCACTTTTGACCGGCTTGGTTACTGGACCCGCATGGCGTTCCCGTCGTCAGCCGATAGCCACGATACCCTGCTGGCGTCTTTTCGCCTGATCGGCCTGAGCGCAACCTCGGGGTTCAACTGGCGCGGGCTTGACGACACCGTGCGGCGAGGTGTGGCCAGGGCGATCCGCCGGGGTGACGAGATGGTCGATGCCGGCAGGGGGTGGCAGTCGCTTCAGGCAGAAGCGCCGGTTTCACAGTGGCAGGCGGCCCTGACCGGTTACCGGCTGAGCGGCCACCTGACCGAATCCAGGCTACAATCATCCTGCGGTATGACCTGTTGAGACGCCTGTCCTTTAACGGCCCCAGAAATTGCCATTGATAATCCGCGCCATGCTTTTGAAAGGCTTTGCGCAGGTCGCATGATAAGGGCCGTTCATTTCTTCAAGCTTGCGGTCCGGATCGTTCTCGAAGCGGATGGTCTCCATTGCCGCGCCCCTGGCGATGGGCTGGCGGCAGCTCCGGCAGATCGGGCCCCAGGGATCGCCGTCCTTCATTGCATCAAAGGCCATGTGTGTACTCCATACTGATATCCCGCCGGACATATCGACGCTAACACTGAGTCGATCAAAGGCAATCTGACTCGCGTCATGGGGGTTTGACCTGATCCCGGTCACGGGCTTCCCGGTCTAGTTTGGCCGCCTCAGCCAGGAGAAAACACATGCCAAACGGAAAACCCAATATTCTCGTCATCTGGGGTGACGACATCGGTATCAGCAATCTGAGCTGTTACAGCCATGGCCTCATGGGCTACCAGACCCCGAATATCGACCGTATCGCCCGAGAAGGCATAATGTTCACCGATAGTTACGGCGAACAGTCCTGCACCGCCGGCCGGTCCTCCTTCATCACTGGCCAGAGTGTGCTGCGCACGGGCCTGTCCAAGGTTGGCGCCCCGGCCTCACCGATTGGCATGAATGACAAGTTGGTCACCACCGCCGCCCTGCTGAAGGAGCGGGGCTACGCCACCGGCCAGTTCGGCAAGAACCACCTCGGCGACCTCAACCACATGCTGCCGACCAACCACGGCTTCGATGAGTTCTTCGGCAATCTGTACCACCTCAACGCCGAGGAAGAGCCGGAGATGTACGACTACTATCCAGACGCGGATTTCCCCAATTTCAAGGCTAAGAACGGCCCGCGCGGGGTGGTGCACAGCTTCGCCACCGACATCGATGACCCCACCACCCACGAGCGCTGGGGCCGGGTCGGCAAGCAGAAGATCGAGGAAACCGGCCCCCTGACCAAGGTGCGGATGGAGACCTGCGACGACGAGTTCGTGGCTCACGCCAGCGACTTCATCAAGAAGGCCGACGCCGACGACAAGCCCTTCTTCGTCTGGCTGAACACCACGCACATGCACATGTTCACGCACACCAAGAAGTCGAGCCTGGGCCAGGCCGGCCGGTGGCAGTCGCCCTATCACGACAGCATGATCGACCACGACAAGAACGTCGGCCAGATGTTGGATCTGCTCGACGAACTCGGTCTGGCCGAAGACACCATCGTCGTCTATTCGACCGATAACGGCCCGCATCGCAACAGCTGGCCGGATGCGGGTACAACGCCGTTCCGCAGCGAGAAGGACACCAACTGGGAAGGCGCTTTCCGTATTCCCGAACTGATCCGCTGGCCTGGAAAAATCGCGGCAGGCAAGATCTCCAACGAGATCGTTCAGCACCACGATTGGTTGCCGACCTTCCTGGCGGCGGCGGGAGAGCCGGACATTGTAGACAAGGTCAAGACCGGTGTCACCGCCTGCGGCCGGCAATACAAGAACCACATCGATGGCGTGAACCTGCTGCCCTATCTGACCGGCGAGGTCGATAAAAGCCCGCGCAACCTGTTCGTCTATATCAGTGACGACGGCGATATCCTGGCCATCCGTTACGACAACTGGAAGGTCGTATTCATGGAGCAGCGCTGTAAGGGCACGTTGCAGATCTGGGCCGAGCCATTCACGCCGTTGCGGCTGCCCAAGATTTACAATCTGCGCACCGACCCGTACGAATTCGCCGATGTGACCTCGAACAGCTACTACGAGTGGCTGCTCTACCACGCCTACATCCTGTACGGCGCCTGGGGTGTCGCCGACCAGTTCGCGGCCACCTTCAAGGATTTCCCGCCGGTGCAGAAGCCCAACAGCTTCACCATCGATGATGCCGTAGCGAAGATGGCGGCAGCGTCCGGCGGCAGCTAACGCAAGACCGAAGTGAGAGGGCAAACGGGCCGGTGCTTTATGCACCGGCCTTTTTGCTGTTCTAACCCATATACGACAAGGGTTTCACCTGATTCAGGCCGGTAACTGGCGGGCGTAGATTTAAGCACCCGCCGTTCCGGCCGGCCATTGCTTCCATCCATATTTCCAAGGAGTCATGTCAATGTTATCCAGGATATTTCACACGGCGCTGCTGACCAGCGCCACCGCCGTCTGCTTCCTGCTGGCGGGATGCGAAACACCGGCCGGCAAGGTGACCACTCTGAGCGGTGATACCTCCCAGCTCGCGGTTGGCACCGCCTATGGCTGGGCACCTGTCGCCGATCCCGGCGGTGGTGATCCGCGCGTCGATAACAGCATTATCAGCGAACGTCTCAGGACGGCGGTCGACAATGCCCTGGCGGCCAAAGGGTATCGTCAGGTCGATGCATCGCAGGCCAAGGTGCTGGTGGCCTATCATATCGGCCTCAAGGAAGGCACGGATTATAGCGCTTCAACCATGGGGCCTGTGGGCGGTGGTATGGCCTGTGGCCGTCGCGGCTGTGTCGGGGGTTACGGCTGGGGCGCCTACGGTGCGCCGATCAATACCGACATTACGGCTGTCAACTATACCGAGGGCACGCTGATGCTCGATCTGGTCGATAGCGGTTCGGGCAAGCTGGCCTGGCGCGGCACGTCGCAAAAACGGGTGGACGCCAAGGATGCCGACCAGGCGCAACTTAACGCCATCCTGCTCGACCTGACCAAGGATCTGCCGGGTCTGCCTGCTGCGAAGTAGGCACTTCGCGACACAAAAAAACAGCCGCCGGAGATTTCCGGCGGCTGTTTTTTGACTGGATCAGAAAGGCCCCACCTTGAAGGCGATGCGGGCGACGGCCAGCAGACCGATGGCCAGCAGGATGAAGGCGATAATGGTTGAGCCGGTGAGTTTGTAGTGCGGTGGCTTGTGCAGCAGCTTCATCTGGTAGAGTTCGTTGCCGCTGACGCGCAATTCCCTCAGGTCTGTCCAGTGCTTATAGAGACCAAAAATCAGCACCAGTATGCCCAGCCCGATCAGGGTCAGACCGAAGCGGGCCGGAGATTCATCAGGCATCGCGCCGGCAGGCGTGGCGGACTGAAACTTCTTCAGCACCGAATGAATGGTGAAGCCGAAACTGATCAGCGACAACGCCGTGCGGATCGAGGCCATCAGGGTCCGTTCGACGGCCAGACCGGTGCGGGTGAAGGCCATGACCGTGCGATTGGACGACAGCTCGTTACCGACTGTGCCATCGATCAGGGGGACAGGATCTGACATGGTATTTCCTACAGCGGTGCTGCCGGCCGCATTATGCAGCGGAAGCCGATATGGCAGGTTGAGGAATCGATCGCCTGGGCATGACGGGCGGCCGGACGGTAACGCCGGCAATAGTTGGGCGCGCACAGGTGCGAACCGCCTTTCAGGACCTTGCGCGGGATATGCACCTGCGGCTGGCTGGGATCGAGGCTGCTGGCCTCGTCGCCGCCGCGCGGATTTTTCGGCACGCAACAGGTCTTGACCGGTCCGGTGCGCATGGCGAACCAGTCCGATGTCCATTCCCAGACATTGCCGATCATGTCGCTGAGACCATAGCCGTTAGGCGGGAAAGCACCGACCGGCGACGTCCGTTCATAGCCGTCATCGGTGTGGCTCTGATAGGGAAACATGCCTTGCCAGGTATTGGCCATGAACTTCCCTTCCGGATAGAGATAATCACCCCAGGCGAATTCGCTGTGGTCATTGCCACCCTGGGCGGCGAACTCCCATTCGGCCTCGGTCGGCAGGACCTTCCCGGCCCACCGGGCGTAGGCCTCGGCATCGGGGTAAGCGATATGGACCACCGGATGATCGTGCAGGCCGGTCAGGTCGCTGCCGGGACCATAGGGATGACGCCAGTCGGCGCCGAAAATATAATGCCACCAGTTGTGGATATTACTCATATCCACCGGACGGTCGGGTTTCACGAAAACCAGTGATGCCGGTTGCAGCATTTCCGGCGTTGCACCGGGATAGTCGGCAATATCCGCGGTGCGCTCGGCCAGGGTGACGTGCCCCGTGGCGGCGGTAAACCCGGCGAATTGCCGATTGGTGACTGGCCCTTCGTCGATCCAGAAACCATCGACCTCGACCTGGCGCGCCGGCGCTTCCTCGGGGTAATGGTTGTCGGAGCCCATGCGGAAACGGCTGCCGGGAACCCAGCGCATTCCGGCGGGAGGGATTTGACTGTCTGGTAAGATTGATTGCGCGGCGCTGCCGTCCATGGATCACCTCTGATTAGGATGATCATCATGCGGTGCGCGCCTTGCCACGGCTATCCGGGTTATACCTGAGAGGGCAGGGGCATTAGCCTGAGGCTAGCGCATGATTTAACACATATTTTTTTACAGAGGACTTATATTACTAAATTCAGTTTAATATTCGAATATACGTCAGGCTCAAAACCTGAAGGCTGTTAGGCCGTTTTTATGATAAAATTCTGCAATATCAGCAAGATGATTTCTTATCACTCATCTGTCAATTCTGGATTCCAACAGTAATCTCACCTGATGTCATAATGTTTCAGGTCCATAGCATAGCCGTCCCTATCTGGGCGTTGTGCGTAACGTTAGAGGGCTGCGCCTGGGGCACGCTGTTTCGTCTGAGCATTACGCCTGTGGTCGTGACAGGACGGGCGCCATGCGTTCCAGGGATGTGAGTCTGAAGGGTAATGGTATCATCGACCGACAGGCCCAGTGGCGCTAATGCGCGCTTTATCTGTTGCATTTCGAGATCGGAAAACAGCTGCTCCAGCTGTTGGGAGGGCGCACTGGGGCCGGCTTCAACACGGTGGCCCTGGCGCTGAGCGGTATGATAGTCTTCACGGGTGAAGCGACGCGGAGAGGCAGGTATGACTTGTCCAGCCTGGGGGAGGGAACCATATCCGTGGCTCGTTATGAACTCACCGTAGCCGATGGGGAAATCATGGTCATATCTATCTTGCGGTGCTGAGACGGGGCGGTTGTCCGACCAGCTGGCAGGACACGACCTGTCGGCCTGGGAACCGCCGGTAAGCAGGACCTCGTGTCTGGCAGCGAGTGGCTCCTGTCGGCTGGTATTGGCCTCGCCGACCTTGGGCGCCGTCAGTTGGCGTTCGTCGCGGTAACGCAGAAAGTGCAGCAGGGGATGGCCGGTGGCGGCGTCGGGATAACGCCTGACATATTCGCGGGCATCGAACGCGGCGGACGGATTTCTGAGTTCGGTCCCACCATGGCGGAGGAAGTGGTGGAGCGGATCGATTCGGGCGTTACGGACGTCCGGATACTGGTCGAGGTACCACCGGGCATCGAACAGGCCGGATTTGCGGACGCACTCCTCGGTTGCTTTGCGATGGCGCTCCCAGTCGACGGAGGCCGGCTTGAAGCTGGGTTCGTCCTTGGACAAAACGGAGCGGATGATGTCCATGATCATGATTTTATCCTTGGTGTAGGAGGGAAAGCCCGGCATCCGGTTCGACGCTGGCGTCTTCGTCGTTGTCTTGGTCGTCTGGCGGTGCCAGGGTCAGGCGCAGGCGTACGGGTTGGCGCAGGTCATCAGGTGGCAGAGTGGAGATCCGGCACGCCAGCAGCAAGGCCTTGAGGCTGGCCAGGGTCTTGATGTCGTTGCTGCCGGAGATCGTGGCCTGGGTGACGGCACCCAGTGTATCGACCCACAGGCCAAGTTCGATTGAGACCCTGGTGCCGGTCGTAGTCTCGCCGTGGGCTGGTCTCAGGGCATCAAGCGGGTGTGGGCCGTCGGTATCTTCGCACAGCCAGTCATAGACTTCCTGGCGCATGAGGCCGGCATAGTCGACCGAGACCTGGAGCGGCGGGGCAGTCGGCGCCTTTTGTGCCGTCCTGAAACCCAGGCGCCCTAAACCCAGCCCAGCCAGCCAGGTTCCGAGCCTGACGCGGTTCATCCGGCGAGCGGCTCCGTAACTGGAGCCTCAACCGAGGAAGGCTGGCGGTCGAGGAGGTCACGCCAGCGGTTAAGCGACGTCAGGTGCAGGTGGACGAGACCGAGCCAGCCCTTTTTGTGCCAGTCGGCGATGACGGCATCGGGAAGGGCGGCGAACTTTTGTGCATCGACAATGCGGAAGCCCTGGACGGCGAAGCGTTCGCCACCAGCGGTCTCGCCCTGGGCGTGCTGGTCGATCAACAGCTCCTGTTCGATCAGGGCGTCGGTGAAGGCGCGGGTGACCGTGTGATCGGTCTGGAGCGCCGAACAGAATTGCAGGGTGCCTTGGGTGAAGTCGGTGGGCTTGCCGTCATTGAACAGGGACAGGGCACCGTCTGCCGCTTCGGAGCTGGTTGTCTCCAGGCGATCGCAGCCCATGTCGATACCGAGCGCGAAGCCCTGAGCGCCGGCGTCGATGAAGACGAAGGGGTAGCGGCGGACATAGGCGGGGATATAGTGCGCGGCGGCCCATTGTCCCCTGGCGTCGACGAACAGGTTGTCGGTCTTCAGGCCCATGACGGTAATCGGATGGGCAGGTTCGCCGGCGAAGACGATTGGGTAGAAGCGCATGGCTTCGCTGAACTCACTGGCCATGATCGGCACGGCGTTGGTCTGGGCGGCGAAGGTGAAATCGGCCTCGGCCTTGAGGCGCAAGGTCCCGTGACGTTCGGCGGTCAGCGGTTCGGGCCGGATATAGAACAGGGGCAGGGCGGCCTTGGCTTGGGAAACTGGGGTTTTATCGATGGTCGGGGCGGAGGACGAAGTCATAAGAATACCTGAAATACTACGGGTGTTTGCCCCCGGAGCTTAAGAAAGCAGCTCCAGGGGATATCGGGGTTACTGCGCGGCGGCCGGGGCTTGCGGCGCGGGTTCGAGGTCGAAGCTGAGGGTGGTCATGCGGGCGTCGAGGCCTTTGACGACCTCGGCTGTCAGGTCCATGGACTGGCCACCGGCCATGACGGCGTCGCGGCTGAACAGCACGCCGCAGGCATGGGCCTTGTAGGCGGTCTCGATGACCGGCTGGGCGGAGGTCGAGATGGAACCGAGCACCTTCTGGCGGGTCAGTTCGATCTGCTGCTGGCGCTGTTGCGCCTTGGCCTGCAAGGTTTGAGCGCGCTGGGCGAGGGCCTGCTGGCGGGTCTTCAGGGCATCGCCGGACAGCTTGCTATCTTGCAAAGCCTTGGCCTCGGTCTGGATGGCGGTCTGTTCGGGGGCCAGTTCGGCGTTGACGCCGTCGGCCAGGACCTTCAGCCGGGCGGTGGCTGCCAGGCCGACCTTGGCGTTGAGCACGACCGCCTCGCGGCTCAGCAGGCAGATACCTGCGACCGAAGGGCCGGTAAAGTTGGCCGCAGAGGCCGCAGGCGTGGCGGCGTTAGCCATAGGCGCTACCGCCAAAACCGCCAATGAGAGGCTGATAACTAGAAACTTGGACATGAATTTACTCCTGAAATAGTGGGTTATTGTTGCGGCTTGCAGGACTGTGAACTGTCCTTCGGATCGCAATTGGTGTTGTCATCCGGCAGGCCGAGGCCTTCCAGTTCCACCGTAACGAAGCGCCGACGCTGCTTTTTCTTCTGGTCGGTAAGCACGTTCTGGAGCTGGGTGGCTTCATGGCTGCTGTTGTCGGAGGCGGTGAGGTTGAGATTGGTGACAGGCTTGGGCGGCAGGCCGAAGCTCTTGCCCGTGACCTGGATATTATCGGCATTGGCGACGAACTGCGCGGCAACGACCAGGTTACCCGAGACGCGGATACCGGCGTCACCCGCATCCACCGTACCGCGCGGGGCGGCCAGGGTGACCGTTGGCGACGGATCGCCCGGCGCGGCCGGGAAGGCGGCGATACCAGCCCCTGTCACTTCGCTGGCGCTGTCGATCCGGCAATAAATGTCCGGCGAACAGACGAAGGCAACGGGCTTGACCTCGCTGGAGGTCTTGACGCCCTTGCCGGCGTTGACGTCGCCATTGGACGACCAGATCGTCATGTCGCCGCCTTGCTGGGTGAAGATACGGCTCTGGGCCAGAAGCACGGACTGGTCGGAGAAGATGTTCACCTGCCCCTGTTGCCAGGCGAGGATGCCCTGGGATTGCGGCCCGATGCCGCCCCCGCCCGGTCCGGCCGGCACATAGGATGGCGAGGAAGACGAACCGATCAGGAGTTGGCCGCCCGGTCCCATGATATCGACATTGCCGCCCATCTGGGTCTGGATGGTCGAACCGCGGATATCGAGATTGCCGGTCGAAACTTGCGTCGCCGCACCGTTCTCGCCGCCCTCAAGATTGTTCTTGGTATAGCCGAGTGCTGAGGGGAACAGGGTCTCGATCGCCTGGTAACCACGGGCGTACTTGCCGAAGTTCGGGCTGTTCGGATCGTTCACATCGGCGCCGGTGATGGCGAGGATCTTGAAGAAGGTCTGGCGGATCAGCGCGTTACGCTGCGCCTCCGGCATGGCCTTGAACGCAAGCCAGGCCTGGTCGGCGGACAGAGCTGGAAGGGCGCCATCCCCCTGTCCGTTTGTGTCGGCCTGGTATTTGGCGACCGCGGCGATCAGGTCAGTGTTGAACGATGGCAAGCCAGTACCGGTCGCAGCCGGATCGAGATAGGCAGCGGCGAAGGTATCCCATGCCACGCCCGGCCCGGTGCCGAAGAGCACCGAAATATCGGCGCTCTGGCGCGGCAGGTAGGCATTGTAGATATTGCCGATCGTCTGGATACCGGTGCTCGGCAGTCCATTGTTGCTGGAGTCCGTGATATCGCGAGAGAGCGGGCCGAGATCGCGTCCCGCCTGAATGTCCAGCCGGCCGGGTCCGGCGAGCTGTATCAGACCGTTCGCAATCGCGCTGGTGAAGGTGAGGTCGCGGGGCGTATCGATGATATCGCGGCCGGCGACGATGCTGGTAACGTCGCTGTCGTGCAGGTTCTGGCCCAGGAAGAGGAGGTCGATGATGTCACGGCCGGCGCGGATTTGCGTGGCCTTGGGCGTCTGAAGCAAGAGCTGGTTGATCTGTACGCCCTGTCCGGATTGACCTTCGGTCGAATTGCGGCCGGAGATAATATCGCCGGTCAGGCTGTAGATCCGTACCGGGTCGCTGTCGTCGGCATGGAGCAAGCCATCGATGCCGCTGAGCTGGCCGACGGGCAGCGTAATGGGAAGGGGTATAGACCCGCTGGGCGTTCCCGGATTGAGGATCGACGCGAAGCCTGATGCTTTCCAGTCCGACATGCCGAAGGTCTGCTGGCCGCCGCCCGAGCCGGACGTCAGCCGGACCGTATCATTGGCAAGCAGGCTGAGCTGGCCGGTGGCGGACGGGAAAAGCATACCTGAATCGGCGATGGTGATGCCGCCGTCCAGCGCGTTTATCCTGATCGTGGCGGGCAGCAGCCAATCCACCGCCGCCGAGATGAGGTCTCCTGGTCCGTATATCGTGTTGAAGCCGACATCGCCATTCACGCTGGTCAGTTGCAGTGAAGAGGCGGCGCTGATCTGCTCAAGCGTATTCGAGAATGATGGCGTCAGGTCACGGCGGCCGAGCGTAATCTGGCCGGGATTGATGACGCGGCCGATATCGAGATCGCCCCGCGCCGTCACCTGCATCTGTGTATCCTCCATAGCAAGGATTGTGGAGACCGGGCTTATGATATCGGGGTCTCTCGGTGACTGGAACGCGAACGCCGGGCCGATATTGCCGCCGGCGTCGATGCGTCCGGTGCCTTGGGCGACGAAATAGGTGCCGCCCAGGATATCGCCGCCGGCCTCGACCGACAGATTGCCGCCACCGCCGACCAGGTTGACCGTCTGGGTTTCGCGTGGACCCGTGCCAGTCAGATACCAGGTGGTTGGCAGAGAGACCGACAGTTCGCGGATATCGCCGCCCGCCCGGACGGAAACATTACCGCCGGCGCTCAGGACGCCCTGATCGAAATTGCCGAAGTTGATCGAGGTCGCGTCATCGGTCGACAGGCCGCTGTTGAGCCACGGATACCAGTATTGCGTGACATAGCGGCCTATCGTGCCGGTGATCGCACCGTCGACGTCGTAAATCTCCTGGTTGCCGAGGATATCGCCGCCCGCGGTCAGCGTGATGTCGCCGCCATTATCGGGCTGAACCACGGGCGTCGCCAGGAAAGTCGGTCGGCCAATGAAGCTGGGGCTGAGTATCCCAGGCCGGATGACCGCAACCGTGGTATCAGGGCTGCTCTCGCCAACGGGTTCGCCGGCGGTGTAGATGGCGCCGGGCGCCCGCGGATCGGTCAGGGTGATGTCGTCGGCGGCGGCGATGTCGATCGTGCCGGTGCCGGTGCGGATGACGTTCGGCAGCAGGACGGTCTGGCCGACCGCCTGGTTGGCGGTGGGGGAGGGCAGCGGATTGCCGTCATCGTCGGACGTGGCGGTGTCGACTACCTCGAAATGGCCATCGAGCGTGACAGAGCCGATACCGGTCTGCCGGTTGATCGCCAGCGCATCGGCCGCACCGAAATCGGCGCCGGCAACAAAGCGGAACGCGCTGCTTTCACCACCCAGCAGGGTCGCCGAAGCAAGGCTGACGGGGCGGCCGGCGATCGGCATGTTCGACGGGCTGTTATTGGGGCCCGGCTGAGCGATCGGCACCTTCACACCGCCGCCAGTATCTGCCAGCGGATCTGCGCGCGGCGAGAAGGGCGCGTAGAAGAGCTGGGATTCAATCCCGAAGGAGCCGATGTAAAACTGGACAATAAAGTCATAGTTCAGGTGGCCGGTGATGTAAGTGCTGTAGTCCGCCGAATACTGTCCATAGTCGGTCGCTATTGGCGCCAGCAAGGGGGATGGCGTGGTTGGGGAAGGTTCAAAGGCGATAAAACTATTATTAAGCCAGTTTTCATAAGCCAGCTCATAATCGGAATATTGACCGAAGTCGGCCGGCTGCGGCGCGACCAGGGGAGACGGCGCATAGGGTGAAAATCCGCCGTAATATTGCATCTGATCATTGAAGGCGGCCGCCCACGAGAACCGTGTGCTATAGTCACCGATTTCATCGATATAGAGCTGATAATTGCCGTAATAGGCATCGGTTTGGCCCAGCAGGGGCGCGCGAATGGGCTCATAATAGGGGTCGGCGGTAATGTCGGCGGTGCCGCCCGCCGCCAGCTTGATCGAGCCCGTCCAGATATTGCTCGAGTCGAGAAAATCCTTCGACAGCCGATAGGAGGCCAGGACGGCTTGATAGGCCAGACTGCCTGCCGCATCGCCGCGCGGGGCGAACGGCGCGTAGAACAACTGGGTGCCGGTGCCCGGAATGCCGACATTGGTCAGCACATAGAAGTCGTAGGCATTATGACCAGGGATATAGACCCCCTGATAATTCTGGCTGTAATCCGCGTAGCTGCTGTCAACGGGCAACTGGAGCGGGATCGGCGTGGTGCCGGTGCCCGATCCCGGCACGGTCTCGGAGGTATCGAACCAGGTGGTCAGCCAGGTCTGGTAATAGGCCGCGTAATCGGCGTAGGTGGTGAAATCGGCCGGTGATTTCAGTGTGTCGCCGTTCGGGCTGGCATCAGGCGAATAGTTCAGGAAACCGCCGCTCTGAGGTTGCGACTGGAACCAGAAGAGATCGGCCCACTTATTGTCGCCGTTGCCGACACCGACTTCGCCGATATAGCTCATATAGTTGGCGTAATAGTTGGACGACTGGTCGGTGAGGGGCGCTTGCAGAGCCTGGTAGTTCGGATCGCTGCTAATATCTGCCGTGCCGCCGGCCACCAGGTTGATCGAACCGTTCCACAGGCCGTTGGAGTCCAGGAAGGTCTCAGAGATCGTATAGGAGGCCAGCGCCGCGTCATAGGCGGCATCGCCGCTGCCGCTGCCCGGCGGTGGGGCCGCGTCCTGCAAGTGTGCGCCATCGTTCTGCTGATAGAAGCCGTCGGTGATGCTCGCCTGGAGATTGATGTTGTGCTCGGCGCGGACGGTCAGGACCGGCGCTTCACTGCCAAAACGGTAGGCCAGGGTAACCCCGCCGGTCGTGCCGGTTTCGCCCGCGCCCAGATTCCAGTTGGTCAGGACCGAGATGTTGCCGGCGTTGACAGTCTCGCCTGGATTGGAAAGCTCCATGCCCGGACGGACATGAACATTGGCGAGGCCGGCATAGCGGCTGCCGAAGCTGAAGCCCGGCGTCTGGACGAAGCCCATCAGCGTACCGGGGCCTTGAGTCGCGTCACCGTCCTTGTAGCCGTAGAAGCCGGTGTGGTCGGCATTTGCGGTGGTCGGCGTGAAGTAATATTTGCTGAGATAGGTCTTCAGCTCTGCGTCGTCGGCCGGTGCGTCGAGCACCGTGCCCTTGTCGTCGGTCCACTGGCCGGCGACCAGAGTGCCATCGGCGCCGTACCAGCCGGCGGGATCGATGATGCCGTCAAAGTGCTGGGTGCCCGTGGTCGTGTCCGCTGTGCTCCACTTGGCATAGGGCTCGATGGTGACGCGGCCCGCGCCCTTGATATTGGCGTTGCCGCCGTCGAGGGCGATCTTGACATCGCCATCGGTGAGCAAGGGGGCGCGCAGCGACACCTGACCGCCGGCGTCCGACGATCCGCCCGACACATCGATCAGCGCGCCGTTGCGGATGCGGATCGAACCGCTGTCGGCCGCCTGTACGTTTTCGTAGCCATACTGGCCGTTATAGCCGCCGTCGGTCACACCGGTCGTGCCGATGGTGACGACACCGCCGTCCTGATGCGCCACCGAGCTGGTGGCCAGCAGCTTGCCCGCGACATCGACGCCGCTCTTGCCGAACAGGTCGATATGACCGGCGGCCTCGCCCGACACGTCGATCGTGCCGTTGACGACGACATTGCCGTCGCTGTCGCTGGGGTGATCGCCGCCATTGGCCGCGAGATATATCACCTGACCTTTGAGGGTCTTGCCAGCTGAAAGGACGAGATTGCCCGCACCCGTCGTGACACTGAGACCGCTGTTGAAGCCGGTCGTCTGCGTCAGGTCGGCGATACGGTCGAGGTCAATGGCGCTGCCCGAAGCGAGCGTCAGGCGGCCGCCGCGATAGGCGTCACTGCCGGCTTTGCCCTTGAGCGTGCCATCGAGCGCCAAGTCGCCCGAGGCGTTCAGCGTCAGGCTTCCGGCATCGCCGCCCTTGTCCGAACCCGAAACGTCGAGCACGGCGCCGCTGTTGACCTTGATCCCGCCATTGCTGGCTTTAAGCGACAGATTGCCGCCCGGTGCGTAGGCCTCGGTGTCGAAGAAGGTCTTGCTGTAGCCCTTGGTGCTGATCAGGGCGCCGTCCTGCAAGGTCAGGTCGCCCGCCGTCGTGGCGAGTGTGACATTGCCGGCCGAGGCGGTGATTGTGGCATTGCTGGTCAGGGTGCCGCCGGAGAAGCTGAGCGCACCGCCCAGCGTCTCACGGTCGATCGCCGTGCCCGCGCCACGGTTGAGGATCAGCGCGCCGGTGGTCTTTACGCTGGTATTGGCGCCGCTGTCGACAGTGAAGACCGGTGCGGTCAGGGTGACGTCGACCGTGCCGAAGTCGAAGCTGCCGTTTTGCTGGCCGACGATGCCCTGGGTGGCGGTCGCGTTGACGGCGTTGAAACCCTGAACCGTCACATTGCCCGCGCCGAAGTCCAGTTCGCCAGCATTCAGTGTCAGCGTGCCGGTGCCCTGGGTGGCGGTCGCGCCGCTGCCACCGACATCGTTGGTCAGGGTGAGCCTGGGCGCGGTGATGGTGACGTGACCCCCGTCGCTGGCGAAGGCATTGGCGCCCAGCACCAGCGATTGCTTGGTGGCGAGATCGACATCGCCGTAGAAGGTCATGGTCGAGCGGCTGTGCAGGCCGAGCGAACCGACGCCGGCGAGTTGCGCCAGCAGGGCGTCACCGACCACGAAGCCGGTCGGGTTGGCGGCTGAGCCATCGCCGAGGAAGGCGATTGTATTGGCATTGACGTCGATGGCATCGCCCGAGAAGCTGGCGCCCGGATCGAGCAGCAGGTCGCCGGTCGAGTCGAGAATGGTCGATTTGCCGCCCTGGATCGAGGCCCCGCTGCGGATGTCGAGCTGGCCGGTGGCGGTACCCGCCACGCCGCCCAGTCCGGGGACGTTGTCGCGGATGACCGCCACCGCGCCGCCGTTCGAGACGCGCACCAGCGCGCCGTCACCACTGGCGCCACCAGCCGTGCCGATCAGGATCGGCGCGGTCGAGGCCGCCATATCGCCCTTCGCCACCAGGGCCGAGCCGCTTTCGAGCACGAGGCCCGCGCCGCCGGCCTTGGTGACCAGCATCACTTCAGGGCCGGTCAGGGCCGAACCGCTGTCGTTAGAGAGCAGCACATTGGTGGCGGTCGCATTGATCGTGGTGCCGTTGAGGCCATCCGAGCGCGTGCCGCCGATCAGCAGGCTTTCGGCGCCGAGGTTCGACAGGGACGTCGCATCGACCTGGAGATAACCGTCCTGCGCCACGCCCGATCCACCGAGGATCTGGATCGCCTGCGCCGTGATATCGACCGCGGCGCCGCGGCCCTTATCGCCAGCCTTGGCCTTGAGATCGCCATCCAGCGTCAGGGAGTCGATCGCCGCCAGCACCAGCCGGCCGGCATCGACCGGCGTGCGTGTGGCCGCGGTGCCGGCATGAGCCGCCTGGCCGGGGAAATAGGTGTCCGCCGGGGTGATTGTATATTCGCTGTACTGTTTCCACACGTCATGCGACTGGACAAGGAAGCTGGTGCTGCGCGCATCCGACTTGCTGGTCAGCGCATCGACGAAACGGCCGGAGACGATATTGCTGCCATCGGCCAGGGTTGTGTTGTCACTGGCGATGCTGTCGGTGACCTGGGTCTGCTGCACGACGCGGAAGGCGCCGGGCAGGGTGGCATATTCGCCCGGCAGCAGGGTATAGACGCCATCGGGCAGCCCCGGCACGCCGGAGAGATAGACCGCCTTGCCCAGGCTGGAGTACTGGTCCTTGCCCGGATAGCCGAAGCTCGGGTCATAGGCGGCCACCGGCGCCTGATAGCCCGGCACGACGGCATAGACTTCGCGGCCGTCGGCATAGAGCGGCACCTGCGCCGCCGCCGCACCGCTGGAATAGGTGGTGTTGACCGCATTGAGCAGGTCGCGCGAGCCGCCGGTGCCAGGCACGAACTCCTGCGCGTAGAGATTGCCGCCGCCTGACAGATCGACCGTTGCGCCATCAGCGAAATCGACATTATCGCCAGCCAGGCCGATCAGCTTTTCGGGCGGCCCCTTCAGCGGATCGAGAGTTGTCTTGGTGCCGTTGGAATTATTGACGACCAGCGCCCAGTCCTTGCCGTCGGTCGTGCTGCCGTAGGGCAGGGAGCGATTATCGAGTGAAACCGAGGTCACGCTGCCGGCGCCCAAGGTGACGTTTTGAGTATGGACGAGCGGCAGGTTGTTGAACGCCGTCTTGATGCTGGCATCGGTGATGTCACCTATACCCAACTGGATCGTGCCGGCCGGTGCGCGGATCGTGCCGTTCTGCACGATATTAGCGGCATCGACGAGCAGGGCTCCGCCGGCCGAGATCGGCGGCGCCACCGACCCGTTGCCGAGGAAAGTGATGGTCGAACCGGCGGTCGGGGCCGCCAGGATGAAGACATTGCCGGTCGCGGGGTAGATTTGCCCCGCCCTGAAGGTGAGATCGCCGGCCGTCACCAGTTCGCCGGGGCGCTGGGCCTTGTTCGTGTTCACATAACCGATTTCCGCCGGCATCATCAGCCGGATATCGCCGCTCGAAGTGAAATTGGCGTCGGCGAAGTGTTGCAGGGTGAACTGACCCATCAGGTCGATCTGGCGGGCATTGACGTCCAGCGTCGCATCGCCACTGGCCAGAACCGGCGTGATATCGGTCAGGCCGCCACCGGCCAGCGCGACATATTCGGCGTTGATCGACACTTTCGAGCCGTCAGTGCCAATGTAATTGTGCGCGTTCATCATCACCGCACGGTCGAGCGACAGGTTGACGTCACCGGCGAAGGCGATGGAATCCAGCATCGCCGGAGACACGGTGCCATAGCTCGCATTGCTTCGTGTGGGATCACCACCCAGCACCAGCGTATCGATTCCCGAACCGTCCAGACGGTCGACCGAGAAATGCATGACCGTCGAGATCTGGCCGCCCTCAATCGCGCCGCCCATCGTCATGTCCGGTGTGACCAGTGTACCCGATTGCTGCAACAGGATGGTCGATGCGACCGGCACCGGTGGGGAGTCCCCGGTGGCGCCACCCGCGTAGACAGAAGCAATCTGGAGCGTGCCACCCCGTGCCGCGGCGCTGCCGCCGGCCGCGGCCAGCGTACCGTCATAGTAGAGGCCATTGGAGGCGCCAAGTATGATGTTGCCGCCATCGCTGGCGATTTCGGTCGGCACCCAGCCGACTGGCGCGAACGGATTGGCCGACGGGGCGCGGATGTCGAGCGTGGCGGAGGCGCCTGAGGCATCGATACGGCTGCCTTCTTCGGCGACGACGAAGGCATTATTGCCCTGGATCGAGACCGAGCCACCGTCGAGCACGACACCGCTTGTCGGAATCTGCGTGCCTTCGCTTGTACGGACCGGTTTGGCCAACGGATCGATCAGCGCGATGCCCGACACATCGATCAGGCTGTCCTTGCCGAGCCAGACCGAGCGGGTGCTGAAATCATAGTTGCGGCCCGTATTACGCAGACCGTTGATCTCGACCGAACCACCATGGGCGATGATGCTGCCGAGCACGTCGAGCTGGCCATAGGTAGAGAGCGACACATCGGCGCCGGCATCGGCAAGGATAGTGGCGCCTTCTCCCAGCGTCAGCGTGCCCGTCACGCCGGTGAGATTGGGAATGTAAGGCAGCGTGCTGGTCACCGGGGTGAAACGCGCATCCCAGGTGAGATAGCTGCCAGCGCTCAAGGCGAAATCGGTCGCCTGGCGGTGATAGGCATCGAGCGTGCCCAGCGTAGCGACGCTTGCGATGTCGCCGCCCGTTGCCAGTTGCGCCAGTTGCGTTGCATCTGCGATATAGTTGCGCTGGCTGACGCGCACAGTGGCGCCGTCGGCGATCGTCGCGGAATAGACCGCGCCCAGATCATAGGCGCCGAAGCCCTGGTCGGCAAACCAGTCCTGCGCGATATAGGTGGCGTAATCGGGCAGGCCCGTCGCATCGCCGCCGATCTGGAGTTGAAGCGTATGCAGCGACAAGGTACCGCCACCGGAGAAGCCATAACCGTTCAGCGTGCCGCCCAGTTCGATGCGCGAACCGGTGAGCGGATTGCCGGAGCCATTGCTGGTCCCCAGGAACCCGCCGATAAGCAGGCCGGTCGAATTGGCGTAGGTCGTGAGCCCGATGTCGCCGCCCTTGCCGAGCGGGATACCGTTCTTCATCGCGACCTTGCCGAGGCTGTCAACATAGCCGCCCCCGGATGCATCCAGCAGGCTGCCCGCTTTCAGCAGGATGCTGCCCGTCGTGTCATAATAATTCCCGCGGCCGGTACCCGACTCTGCGAGTCCGCCCAACTGGACACTTGCCTGGGTGACGATATTGATCTTGCCGCCATTGACGAAGCTGTTGCCGATCCCCTGGTCAAGCCCGGCGCCGGTGTCATTGACCCACAGGCCCGAAACGTCGAGCACGGCGTCGCTGCCGATCGTGATGTCGCCATTTAGTGGCACAAGGGTCGCCGGATCGGTATCCGGCTTGATGATGGGATAGAGCACCGGGCCGGCGCCGGGACCGAAGTCGATTGGAAAGACAGAACTAAGCGACCCGCCGCCGGTGTCGCCGGTGCTGGTCAGCGCGATCGTGCCGGAACGCGCCGTGAGCTTGCCAAGCACATCCATGCGCGCGGCCGTCAGGTTGATGCTGCCGCCCGGCCGCACGGTGAGCGCGGCATCGGCATCGACCGTGATCATGTCCGCCTTGAACGAGACCGAGCCGAAATCGCCGTCGTCGATCACCTGGCTCGAAATATTGGGTGTCCAAATGATATTGTCGATATCGGTGGTTTTCAGGGCAAGCTGTTCGGGTGTAAAGAACGTGCTGCCCGCCGTCATATTGTCAGAATCGGTACCGTCCGCGGACAGATGCAGGCCGTTGGCCGTAAGCGACAGCGAGGCGCCTTTCGGTTCGTTGCCGCCGCCGATCTGATAGCGGCCGATCACGGTGCCGCCGTGCAGTGCGCCGGCCAGGATCATCTGATTGGCGGCGATGCTCAGTGCGCCACCCTTGCCGCCCTCCAGGTAGTCACTCTCATAACGCCCGCCCATAAGCACATTGGTGTAGGTTTCGCTCACGGCCCAACGGCTGTGATTGACGGTGGTCTGACCGGCGAAGCTGACATAGGTCATCAGCGGATCGGCATTGCTGGCGTCATAGATGCGGCCATCGGCGCCGATCAGGCGCGTCGTCAGTACCGAGCCGCCGAGATAGTGACTATAACCGCCCGATACATCGATTGTGGCGCCGGTGGCGAGCACCACACTGCCTGCCGTAATGGTCAGCGAACCGCCATCGACCAGCATCTCGCTGACGCTGCGCGGCTGGTTTTGGACATAACCGCCGACATTGGCGACCGGCGAGCCCACCCACGACAGACCATCCGCCCGCGTGCCGCTGTCGCGACCATCGACCGTGAACGGGCTCCTGTAGAGGATGCCTTCGCGCTGCAACGGCGAATCCGCCAGCTCGTTCTGGCCGATGCGCGGCACGGTGACGATATTATCCGACATCGGTCGTTCGACATCGGCCAGGCCGGCGACGCTCAGCAAGGCGCCATCGTCGATCTGGATGCGGCCCCCCTCCATGCCATCCACCATATATACAGTGCCGGTCAGCAGGTTCGCACCGCCTGTTACGGCCAGGGTGGCCTTGGCGCCGGGGGCGAACAGGGTCGAATCGTGCTGGAACCAGATGCCTATCCCCTGCACGTTGATCTCACCCGCCTGGAACACGTCGTCCGCCGCCGGCGAAGAAGAGGTCGTCTCGTCATTGGCGTCGGGCAGGATGGCGGTCAGCGAGCCGGGGCCGAACACCGCCGTGCCGCCGGACGTCTGACCGATGGCGAGTACCTGGTTGGCAAGGATATTAATGCTGCCGGGCCGCGTGATGCTGGTCGTCGCCATCACCACGCCCTGCTGGGAGATTGAATCGCTCATCAGCGTCACGTCGCCGCGCAGGGCCAGGATCGAACCCGTATTGATGATCTTGAAAGCAGGGGTGATGCCGTCGATCCGTTCCGGGAAATAAAATGGCGTCAGCCCCAGCCTGCCGGCATCACCGCTGCCGAGCAAAAGGCCCGTGCCGCCGAACAGAACCGTCTGTCCGCCATTGGAAACGATATTGCCGGCATTGGTCACGTTATTGCCGGCAATAATCGAGAAGCCGGTTTCCTTGGTCTCGATTTGCGCGCCGGCCTCGATCGTCACGTCACCTTCATGCGGCTTGAAGACGTTCCGCGAGCCCAGAGTTGCACTCAGGCTGAAACTGGTATCGCCTATACCGGACGAAAGGAATTGCTTGTTGGCCTGGTCGATCGTCAGATCCTGCATGAACGGCAGTGCCGAGGCGATCAGGCTATGTGTGTTAACCTGTGACGTACCGGTGAAGACGATGCCATTGCGGTTGATGAGGTATACGGAGCCCTCGGCCTTGATCTGTCCCTGGATCTGGGAGGCCTTGTCGGTGTCGTTGATGCGGTTGAGGGCGATCCACTCGTTGGAGCCGTCAGATTGCGTGCCCTTGGTCTGGTCGAAGTGGACGATGGTGTCCTTGCCGACATTGAAGCTGTCCCAGGTGAGGATGGCCTTGGCGGCGGTCTGATCGATCTCGACCGTGGTCTTGCCGTCGCTGCCAACGGTCTGGGTTGGCCCCTTGGCGTTCTGCCACAGGCTGGGGTCGGTGCCGGCGTTGTGATCGACGACGAGACCGCCGGCGCCGAGGCCGTTGGGCACGGTCGAGGGTACGGTGACGGCTGCGGCGTGAGCGGCGGCCTGAAGGTTAAGCTGGGCCTTCATCGTGGCGATGGCGCTATCGAGCGCCCTGGTCGATTGCTGGGCCTGTTGCTGGGTCTGCGCCGGGGTGAGGGTCAGGCCGGGAACGGCGACCGGCGGTGCGCCCGCACCGGCGGTGGGAGAAGACGTCGGGATGCCCATGGCGGATTTGAGCCCGGACAACTGCTGGGCGTGGGCGGCGCCTGCGGCCACGCCGGAGGCGATGAGGGCGGCCATGCTGGCGCCAGTGAGCAGGAGCTTGGAACGGCTGAGCTTGAACAGGGGGATCATGGTAACCTCGAACGGCGGGCGGAGCGCAGGGCTCCTGATAAAACGGGGATGACGGGTGTATTAGTGGGCGGTCGCAGCCTTGACGGGCGCAGACAGCGGGGGATGATAGGGCGGCGGTGGGGGCGGCCGCTGCGGTATGACTGAGTGGCCAAAGCTGGAACCGAGCTGCTGCTTTGTTCCGCTGTAGGAGAAGGTGCCGACCTTGTTGGGTTCACCGTGGCCGATAATGTCTTCGGTCGACGGATGAGCGGGGAGCGGGTCGGTTTGGCTACGCATGCCGGCGAGACGGGCATTGAGACAGGCGTGGTCGAGCTTGGCGCCTGATGTCGTATCTGGCGCGCAGGTCTCTTCCTCTCCGTGGGCGGGCTTGCGCCCGGTGATGACCACGACAGCGCCTGCGGCCGTCGGATCATCATCCCCTGCCTCGGCCCGGCTGTTGGCGGCCGGGCCAATCACAACCAAGGCGAGGACAGCCAGAACCAGGACGCACACGAGAGGGATGGGCGTGCGCGTCCGGTTCAGATGGCGGAGAGGAGAATAGGGCGTCATAGTGTGGCTAGAACCGGGTATTGAGGTCGAGCTGCATGACGTCGACGGAGAAGGGGGCGCCATAGATGGCGTCGGCCGACAGATACTTGGCGGTCAGCCAGGTATTGCGGGCGATGCCGTAATCGCCTTGCAGTATCCAGCCCTTGGAGTTGGTGCCGCCGAGGCGGAAGTCCCGGTCGCTGAAGGCGTCGAGAACGGCGTCCGGCTCGATATGGGCATAGGCCAGGCTGGCCTTCCAGTCGCCGAGGGCGTTGATGGCCGGGCGTCCGGCGGCTATGCGGAACAGCCAGGCTTCCTCGCCGCTTTGCAGGGTGACCGCGCCGCCTGAGCCAGCACAGGTCTTGCCGGCAGCGATGGTGACCGAGCAACCGACATTGGTGACCGGGTTCATGGCCAGGATTCTGGCCGGGTCATAGGCCAGGTTGCGGGCGTAGTCGGCGGTCAGGGCGACCATGAAGCGCGAGCTGGCGTTATATTGCAGCTTGCCGACAAGATCGAGGACGCGATAATTGGAAGCCAGGCCAAAATACTGCGGCACGGCTGTCGAGGTCGGATCGGTCGTGGTCAGGTCACGCAGGGCGAACAGGGTGTTGCCCTTCTGCACATAGGCCGGGCGAGTGTTGTCGGTGTCGCAGTAGTCCGAGGTATTCAGGCACGGCGACGACAGTTGGCCGCGGGCATTGATGTAATCGTAATAGCCCAGGTCGAGATTGGCGGTGAGCCTTTCGGTGATGCGATAGCTGCCACCGATCTGGGCGGCGGCGAGATACTTGTCATCGTGCGACGACGGCTTCTGGGTGGAGAGCGCGGTTGGCAGATAGCTGTCGGCATAGTCCATAGGGAAGACACCGGCGATGCCGTGCAGGTTGGCGCGGCCGGACTGATCGAAGCCGTAGTCATAACGCGCCGACAGGCCGTCGAGGCGCAGATCGTCCTGCTTCCAGACCACTTCGGTCGAGGTGAACGGATTGGGGGCGCGACCGAAGACCAGTTCCAGATCGCTGATCGGCTTGTAGCTGAGATAGGCCTGGTCGAGCCACAGGCTCTTCTTGTTGAAGTCGGCGCCGAGCGTCTGCGTCGTCGAGCTTGGGCTGTTGTCGTTGCCGGAAGCGGCGGAGACGACGACCAGGACATTGTCGGCCGCCTGGACCTTGACGCCGAAGCGGGCGCGGATCTGTTTCAGGTTGCGGTTCTGGGTCGAGTTGAGGATCGGCGGGTTGGACAGGCCATTGGCGTTATAGGGCGAGCCCTGGTTGATGGCGTTGAAGTTGACGAAGTCCGAGGCATTGCCCTTGTCGAAGGTGCGGGTTTCGTCGCGGAAGCGGAAGTCGCCGAAGAGGGTGACGCGGCTGACCCAGTCCGGGAAGGTGTTGGGGGTGGCCCAGTTCTCGGTCTTGGCCTGGGCGACCATCTCGGTCTTCAGTTCGTTCTTGATCTGGGCGCGGACGTTCTCGGGGATATAGGGCACGCGGATCACGCCGTCGGCAGGCGCGGCATCGGCCATTGGCGCAGGCTGCGCCGCCTTGGCTTTCGCCGTCTCGGCTTCGGCCTGGTTGAGGATGGCGTCGGCCTTATCCTGGGTGATGACGCCCTGATCGACCAGGGCGTGGACGATATTGACCGCCAGGCTGTCTGAGGGGGAGGCCGATTGGGCGTGGGCGCCGCTGGCAATAAACAGGCCGGCCAGGGCCAGGGCGGAAGCGGTGCGAAGAAGCGTGCTGTGCATGGTGAGGTCTCTGTGTGGAGGTGTTATGTGAGAAGGGGGCGAAGCCGACTTAGTGCTGTAGGTACAGGCGGAACTGGAACTGTGGGTCGCCGGCCTTGAGCTTGCCCTGGTCGCGCAGGGGCCAGGCGATGTCGGCGTCGAAGTGGTAGTCCTTGAAGAGCACGGAACGGATGCCGAGGCCGGTCGAGGACATGCGGAACTTGTCCTGTTGCTCGGGCAGCGGCTTGTCGATCTCGGCATAACCGAAGTCGAAGAAGGCCAGGCCGCGCAGATTGGTCAGGAAGACGTTCTTGGGATCGAGAATGATGCCCCAGGGTGAGGAACGCACCTCGAAGCTGCCGTGGACGCCGTTGTCGCCGAGCGCCGTGCTTTGCAGGTAGCCGCGCACACTGCCATAACCGCCGATGGAGAACTGTTCGTTGGAGATCAGAGGGCCGTTGGAGAATTGCGCATCGAGATCGGCATAGAGCTGATGGTCGCCGGCGAAGGTGCGCGTCCAGGTGACGGCGGGGCGGAGGGTGGCGAAGTTGCCGCTGGCGAAGTAGCGCTTGGCGTCATAATCCGTGCCCTTGCTGCCGAGGCCGCGCAGGCCGAGCGTGGCGCCGAGGCTGGAGGTAAAGGCGTTCTTGCCGGAGCGGACCGACATACCCCAGGTGGCGCTGATCGGGAAGTAGGTGATCGGCGTGGTGTCGCCGGTATCGCCCAGGGTGATGCGGTCTTCGAAGTCCTTGGCCGCCACACTAAGGGTCAAGGTCTGGGAGGCCTTGCCCCAGTTGGACAGGGGCACATAGGCGTTGACCGTCAGCGAGTTGCCCTTGCCGAGGACGGCCATGGAACCGACCGTTGAGACGTCGGAGCCGGAGTGCAGGGCGGTGGCCGCCAGGCGCAGGCCCTTGTCGCCGATCGGCAGCGAATAGGTTATGGCATAGACTTCCGAATCCTTGGAATGGCCGGGCGCGGTCAGGTAGAAGGCCGAGAGCGAATGGCCGCGGTGCCACAGGTCGTCATAGGAGAAGTTGCCCTGGGCGCGCAGGTGGTGGGTGTTCTGGCTGTACGCATTGTTGACCTCCAGGCCCCAGTGCAGCGGCAGCTTGTCGGTGACTTCGAGTTCGACGTCCAGGGTATCGGGCGCGGCACCGGCCTTGAGCTGGGGTGTGACCTGCAAATCGGCCGAGCGCGTATTGAGCGCTGTCAACTGTGTGTTCAGCGTGTTGAAGTTGGGGCTGGTGCCGGTCTGAAGTTCGGGCAGTTGCGAGGTGATCTGTTTGGCGGAGGCGTGCTTGGCGCCGGTGACGGAGATTTGCGCCGTCTTCGTCTCGATGATCTGGAGCCGGACGACGCCGCCCTGCACCTTCTGCTGGGGGATGACGACGCTGACGGCCTGGAAGCCCTTGTCCTCGTAGACCTTCTGCAGGGCGGCACGAGCGCTTTCGACGTCACTCAGATGCTTACCGGGGCCAGCGAACGGATAGATGGCTGCCTGGACATCGATGACCGGAAGCAGGGTATTGCCTGCCACTTCGAACTCGTTGATGTCGACAGGCGCATCGGCTTGCGGTGCCGACGAGGCGAGGGGGCCGTCACCGGTGTCCTGAGCCGCTGAGGCCAGGGCTGGCGCGGCCATCGCGCCGAAAGCTGCCGCACACGCCAAAAGACCGTAAGTATTACGGCCACGTAGTCTTCGTATCATCGCCCACCGCCTCTGAATAGGACACAGATTATCGTATGCGGTCGTGGCAATGCCGCGATCGCTTGTGATTAAGCCCAAATGTTGGTGCTTTGTTGAACTTGACCTTTAGTCAGTTATTGTGACGTTTTTATAAACATAACGGCAATGATGAGTCATTTATTAATAAATGATGACTCGAAACAATGTATTTCCATAGTCTATAAACAAATAGACAAGCAAAACCATGGAGCCACAAGGTCTGCTCAATGGTCTTACTTGCCGACTCTACTCAGGCGCCGGATGCGAGCCCGCACACACACGGACGCAAACAGCACCAGAACCACAGGGTCCTATAAGAGTGATGCTCGCCGAAAGCGGTCGGGAAATTTTTTTTGAAATAAAATGAAGAAAAAGAAACGGCCCGGAGATTTTTCATTTCCGGGCCGTTTTTTCAGGACAGAAGCGTGATCTGATTGGGCAGGCGGGTGGCCGACAGACCGGTGACCGACTGAATGGCCTTGATGATCTGACCGGTTTCCCCGATCTTGAAGACGCCTGATACCGGGACATCGCCGCGCGTCTGATCCGCCAGCAGGATCTGCCCGTTGCGATAGCGGTTTACGTTTTCAATGACCCGCTTCAAAGGGGTATTGCGGAAGATAATGAGATCGTGACGCCATGCCAGCGTACTCTCCAGGTCGGCGGTCTCAACGGCGTCGGCCTGTCGTTGATCGTAACGCACCTGCTGCCCCGCCAGAATGCGGATAGGCGTGGGGGATTTGGGATGCAGCACCGTGGCTTCGCCCGACAGGCAGGTCACACATGTATTTTCGCTGACGCGCAACACATCCAGCTTGGCGGCCGAGGCTTCTATCGTTCCGCTGCCGGCCGACAGGGTAAGGGGGGCGGACTGGGCGATCTCGACGAGAACTTCACCTTCGATCAGATGCAGGCGGCCATTTTTCAGGCTTGCCGACGTGACACGATTGAATTCGACCCTGGCCTTGCCCACGGAAACGGTTTTGACATCAAAACGTTCCGTCCGGAACTGGGCGCCAAGTTCCGCAAGCGAGGGCCACATCGCCATGGGCGGGCGAATCAGCACCGCGGCACCGGCCACGCTCGCGGCTAGGGCGCCACCGATAATGTACCGACGGTCGAAGTGGCCGCGAGATGAATGAGGAGCGACCGCCGTCTCCCTGGCGGCAATATCGGCCCTGAGCGCGGCGGCATTCAGCTTGATGGTGTCACGCAAGGTCATGGCTTCGGCAAAGGCCTCGGCATGTGCAACGCTTTGCGCACACCAGACCTCAAGCGCCGCCACATCTTCGCGCACCGCAACGCCTGTCGTCAGGCGCTCGGCAAATTCGAGCGCCTGACTCATGGCCGGCGAAAGGGTTTCACGCGAATTGGACATGGTTTTAACCAACACTCCAGTCAAACAGGCAGGGGAGAATACGCAATAGAGCAGACCTGGTATCATTCTCTAGATGCATTTTCTTCCCCTCTTGCGAAATCTAATATTTTTTTACGGTTTTGTTGCAAGCGCAAAGCGCAATGTTCCCGCGCCTGCTTGAGTTCGATATTGATCATCCGGACGGACAGATCGAAGCGCTCGGCGATCTGTTGCGGCGGCAGTTCCTCATCCCAGGCGGCCAGAAAGATCTTTTGACGTCTCAACGGCATTTCGGCGAGGGCGGTTCTGAGCGCGTCCAGTTCGGAACGGGCGATGGCCACCTGTTCGGGGTCCGGTCCATCATCCTGCACGGCCTGCATTTCATCGTCGCCGACAAGGTCTGTGGGCCGCCGCCGCTGAGTTCGCATACCGCCACGGATAATATTTAGCGCGGTTTGCAGCAGGTAACTCTTTTCGTTTTGAATGTCCTTGTCCCTTGCCACGGCTTCCAGACGCACCCAGGTGTCCTGCAGCGCATCCTCGGCGGCCGAACGGGAACCGGCATGGGGAATGAGCAGGCGGACAAGTTCGTTATACCTGTCCGATATAAGATCGCGCAGCGATTGGCGGGAGTCGCGCGTCATTGCCGTATATTCTGCCACGCGAGCGCTGCCGGCACCATATACCGGATACCCATGCCTGCAAACGGGAATGCGAACTTAACGAACTCGGACATGAAACGCTTTTATTCCGGCGGCGGGTCTGACTGGATTTTAAGACGAACCGGTTGCGGGAGGCCGCTTGGCGGCGGGAGGAGGACGGCGGACTGAAGCCTGTTATCGATTTCGTTGTCAATCCTTGTGTTACCAGATGGTGTGAAAAGCTGACTGCGCTTGATATGTCCGTCAGGCTCGATCCACAGCCACAACCTCACCGAATAATTGTTGTCTTTCAAAAGCGTGTCATTATTCAGGGTGGCGCGCACCTGGCCCAGGATATGGATGGCGTATAGTCTGTAATCTTCGTAGCCGAGTGAAATTTCCTGGTTGTCATTCACATGAAGCGTATCCAGCTCGACGGTGTTCGCTTCTGCGGGATGTGAGGACTGGACTGTTGAGGATGGGGCCGTTTCCATAGGCGTCAATGTAATCAGATCGCCTGTGACGTGCGGGCGGAGATGGGTTCCCGTAAGCAGGATCATCAAGGCCTCGATCGCCGTATAACGGCCGCGGAGCGGCGCGCCTTTTAGTTGTGATGTGAGGTCGCTGGTAAATATGATTTGCAGGCCGGTCTGGCGAGAAAAAGCAATCAGTTCATCAGATAAAAGCCCGGAAGGTAAGTCAAATGTATAAAGCGGTTCCGTCATGGCGGGTTTAAAATCGGTCGCCATCGCGAGGGATGGGCAAGCGCTTAAAAGCACTAAAAGTGCAAAGACCTTCAATATGCAGGCACGAAGGGAGCAACCAATGCCGGAGGCAAGGCCTGAACCCGTCCGGCATGTCCTGGTGGCTGTGAGACCCTTGCTTAACACGTGACTTTCAACTTGCTTCAGAAGCGTATCGACGCCGTCATATCCAATAATCTATGGCAAGGCGCGTCAAATGTGAAATCTGGCTGTAAAACTGTGATGTCTTTCGATCGGAAAAGCCTTCCCGGCATGGACATCTACATGTCCCGGTCACAGAAATAGAATCGAGCCGTGCCATTTGCATATGTCAATTGAGTGACGGGCCAGAATCTTTCCGCGCACCGGCGTATTAATACCACGCCCGTTATTGGATGAGGTGCGTGATATAAATGCCGCAATATTGCCGGATGTTTTAATCTGTCATTTTACTGTCATGTTGCCATGAGACGGCTCCCGGTAAATTTCGGCAACCGGCATCCGTGGAGCAATGCATGTCGAAATGGCCTTCCTTCAGAATTTGGGCCGCGACAGCCGTTTCGGTGACCTTGCACGGCCTTGTGGTATTGGCGCTGCTGTTAAGTACAGGGCCGTCTTCAAGCAGGGGCTTAACCACCGGCGTGCAATCCCAGGCTTTCGCCGAGGTCAGTCTCGTTTCGGCTGCCACCTACGCAGGTGTGCCCGGCGCAGCGACCGACAGAAAGACCGCACCTAAGTCGGCTCCGTCAAAAGAAGCTTCCGCCGAGGCCGCCCAACCTATACCGCCTGACACCAGGACCGAGGCGCAATCGGTGCAGGCTGCCGACGCTTCAGGTGGGAGTGCGGCCGCGGCATCCGCTGCCCCGCCGCTCGATGGTCAGGCGGTCGATCTTTACAGCCAGCAACTCATGGATCACATACGCCGCTATCGCGGCTACCCCCTGAGCGCTCGCCGGGATCATGTCGAAGGGCAGGTCATTTTACATTTCGTGATGGATCGGGAAGGCCATGTCCTCGATGCCTATATCGAGCGCAGTTCCGGCGCGCCGTCCCTGGATGCCGAGGCGCTGGCCACGATCAGCCGGGCTCAGCCCCTGCCGACAATCCCTGATGCCTTGCCCAATCGCCTGAGCCTCACGCTGCCAGTCACGTTCCATCTGCAATCCTGACGGGGTTCTGGAGCACCAATTTTGGTATATTTATCTCAGTAAAAACATCAACTTAATCAGATCTGTATCGGGATTTTCCTCAGACTCGCAGATCTTTGCGATCGGAATTGATTACTCAGTCAATGAGATTACGCAGATTTAATCGAGTTGGCGGGACGGTTGAAAGATATACCCTACAGGAAGGGAGCATCAGTTAAGAGAGTTCTGTCAACCTGCGATGTGATTATGTTAGCTACTGCGCTACACGTTACTGATGCTTACGGGGTATCAATTGATGCATTCCAAACCTTTGATGATGGCGGCCAAAAGCGCCAGCTGCCATTGTTGAGTTTTCATGACTGGTGCGAGGGGTTAACTGGCCCCAAGGCAGCACTTGCCAAGCGAGTGGCTGTGCTGAAGCGCGAGCCTTCCTATTCACCCGACGCCAAGGCTGCTCCCATGACCGATAATATACCATCTCAATCCGACAAGTTCAAAGACGCAGCCCGTGAACTCGAATGCGACGAGAACGAAGCTGCGTTTGAGGAAAAGCTAAAGAAGATCGCCAAGACCGAACCGGCGAAGAACACTGAAGATGGTGATAAATGAGAACGTTTATCGCGTTATGCACGGTTTTAGGCATCTACTATGTGTTTCACCAAACAATCGGGCATTGGCCTGAATCGTGGCCAAAGGAATCGGTTTGGACAATGGTGGGGGCATACATACTGGTGACGTTCGTCTTAATGCACGTCATCTACCGATATGGGCCAAGGACAAGTTGGTTCATCAAGAAGAATCGCAAGCCCGCCGATTGAGCGGGCTTTTTTGTTGCGCACCACGTCAGGCGATTGTGTGGTGTGCGAAGTATATAATCGACAAAAACAGAGCCTCCAAAAGCATCTGGCCAACGTCAATTTCGGGCCAGAAAAGGCGGGATATGGCCTGACGCAGCTAGCTGGCCAGAAAGACGTTGGCTGAGGTTAACAAGAACCCGGGCCGTCGCGCCCCATATATCGTATGGACCGTAGACGATGCTGTAAAAGTCTCGCGTCGCGCCGGCAATGGTCATGGATTTGTGGACATGGTTGGTGCGGTCCATAAGGAAGGCGAATGGCACTTCGAAAATGGTGTCGACCTCACCAGGGTTGGCGATGGTCGAAAAGCCTTCGCGCAGGACAGCCACTGTCGGGAATAACAGAAAGCCAGTCGCGCTTTCAACCGGTTCAACGCCGCCTATGGGCGTAATGAAAGAAGCATCGATGCCGGTTTCCTCACGTGTCTCTCGCAAGGCTGTCTCGACGACGTTGCGATCATTGACCTCGATGCCTCCTCCTGGAAAGGATATCTGACCGGCATGCGCCCTCAGTGCCGGTGATCTGAGGGTGAGGAGAACGGTTGGCCCGGCCGGCCGGTCGACAATCGGCACCAGAACACCCGCGGTGCGTAGGTGTCGGGGATTGGCGCGGTCGATTTGAAGCGGGCCGGGAAGCTGAGACAATGATATCAGGTGAGGGGATAGCCACGATGCCAGATCGGTCTCTCCGGCTGGAGCCACCTTATCCAAACTATTTTCCTCGTTACGGATCAGATCTTTTGCCACCCGTCGTCTCTAACCTGATTTTTTCCGCAGGAGAAGGCCGGCGAAACAGATTAGAAATATTGGGCGGCGAAGGCGTCTGATAAGACGTAGCGGACGTTGACACGGCTGTAAGGATTGTGAAAAGCAACGGATACGAAGACTTCGCCGTTGATTCGACGTTAATGCCCAAGCACTTGAAATGTTCCGATTTCGCCGAAGGTGTACGGCGGAAGTCAGCGTTCCATCTGGCGATCAATCTCGGCAGATTTGTAATAGGTAACTGCATGCATGCATATGACAGTCGTATCGCCATCAGCCAGTTTCTGTTCGTAAATGATCCGCCTGAAGCCGTCGATATCGCATTTGTGTGTTGCAGCCCGACCGTCAGCAGCCTTGCCCCGGCTCTTTCTCTTTATGCGTCCGGACTGACGTCGCGCATACTCGTTTCGGGCGCAGGCCTCATGACGGACCAGGGCGTGGAATGGCAGGCCTATCGTGATCATGCCATCGCGGCGGGCGTACCTGAAACCTCTCTTTTATTGGAGAAAGAGGCGCGCAATACGGCCGAAAATGCCACCTTTGGCGCGGCTCTGATCGAGGCTGAGTTGGGCTGGGACACAGTGAACACTGTCGCCATTTGCGCCAAGCCGTTTCATATGCGCCGTGCGGTAATGACCCTCCGCAAACATTTTCCGCAGCACGTCCGGCTGATTGCGCAACCGCCCAATGACCCCGGCGACCTGTCCGCCGAAACCTGGTGGCAAACCGAATGGGGCCGGCAGCGCGTCTTGGGTGAATTGGGCAAGATCAGTGAATACGCGCTCAAGGGTGATCTGGGCGATGTCTGAGTTACCTGGTCTGCACCTGATCGGAATTGGCGGGAGCGGTATGCTGCCACTGGCTCTCTTGCTGAAGCAGGCGGGCCATCCGGTCACCGGCAGCGACGATGCCGGTGATGTCTCGCGTTTTGCCCTGCTGAGGGAACAGGGCGTGACCGTCTTTTCCAGCGCCGATCCGGCACATGTGCAGAATGTAGGTTGTGTCGTGGCGAGCCCGGCCATTCCGGAAACGCATGTGGAACGGCGTGCAGCGCGCAGGGCAGGCGTACCTGTCAAAACGCGCGCCAGGGCGCTGGCGGAACTGATCGCCGATCGCGTGACCGTCTGCGTGGCCGGCAGTCATGGCAAGTCGACAACCACGGCGATGCTGGTCCACATCCTGAATGCCGTGCGGGGAAAAGACTTCGGCTATATGCTGGGGGCTTCATTCTCCGCCAGCGACCTGATGCCGGCACGGCTGGGACCGCCGGGCACGCCTTTTATTACTGAAGCCTGTGAAGCATATGGCGCCCTCGCCGAGTGGCGGCCTTTCCACGCCATACTTACCAGTTTCGATGATGACCATGCCGATCACTATGGTGACCGGGAGGGTCTGAAGGCGGCCTTTGTCAGCTTTCTGTCGCGCTTGCCGCTGGAAGGACGCGCCGTGGTCTGCGGTGATGATGCACGCGTCAGGGAGGTTATGCGCGAGACGCACTGTTCTGCCCTGACCTACGGTTTCGGAACTGAGAACCAGTTGCGTGCCGTGCCTTACGTTAAGGGCGGTGCTACGCTTTTTCTGCACGGGCAACGATTGGGAGAGCTGTCCCTGGCCGTTCCGGGGCGTCATAATCTGCTCAATGCCCTAGCCGCGCTTGGCATGGCTCTGGAACTCGGTGCGGACTTCGAAGCCGCCGCCGAAGCGCTGTCCGGTTTTAACGGGATAGAGCGGCGCTTGCAGCGGATTTCGGTATCGTCTCCCTGCATATTTGATGATTTTGCCCATCATCCGGCCGAGATCACGGCCTCCCTGACGGCCTTGCGCGAAACGACACCGGGGCGGCTGATCACGGTATTCGAACCGCAACTCCACAGCCGCGTGGCCCGCATGGCCCCGGCATTCGGGCAAGCCCTGTCGCTGGCCGACGCAAACTTTATCTTGCCCGTCGCAGCGCTTGGCGAAGCCGCGCATGGTGCAGATGGAAATGTCGCACTGGCTGAGGCCTGTCTTGCAGCGGGTGTAACCTGCACATACGTTCCGGCACTGGCGGATCTGCTGTTGCGGTTAAAAAACGATCTGCGACCCGACGACACGCTTGTGGTCATGGCCGGACGTACCGGTGAAGGTATGGCTCAAAGGCTGGCTGAATCTCTTTCGATTTCCGGTTCGATTTCTGGTTCAATTTCTGGCGCATCCGTCAAACCGTCTGTGGTTCTGTACGGGGACAAAACACCATCGCCGTCGGACCTGCTGACGATCATCGCCGGCCACGCCGCCGCCTATCCTGCGGCGCCGGCCGTTGAAATGGGGCATCGCTGCCTGAGCTATTCGGACCTCGTCATCAGGACCGGCGACTTGTGCGAAGCGCTCACGGCGGCGGGCGTTAGGGCAGGGGACTGTGTGGCGGTCTGCCTGGGGCGGACGATAGATCGCGTGACGGCCTTCCTCGCCATCCTCCAGCTTGGCGGTGTGTTCCTGCCGCTCGATCCCGCCCTGCCTGCCGAACGGCAGGGGTACATGCTGGAGAATGCCGGCGCGCGAGTGGTCATCGTCAATGCGTCGAGCCCGGCCTTGCCGGATACCGGATTGCATTTTGTCAATTGCGGCCATCTGCCGGACCGTGGAGACCGACCGGATGACACCCTGCCCGTGAGGGAATGGTCGCCGGAGGCACTGGCCTACATGATCTTCACGTCCGGCACGACCGGACGTCCCAAGGGCGTCGAGGTGTCGCGCGGCGCCCTGGCAAATTACGCGGTTGCGGCGTGCCGACACTTCGGCATCGATCGGACGTCACGTGTATCCCAGGTCTGCGGCTTCGGTTTCGATGTATCGGTCGGAGATATGGCGATGGCGCTGGCCGCCGGCGCCTGCCTTGTTTACCCGACGGATATGCAGGCCGTATCCGGCGCCCCTCTCGGTCGTTTCATCGCGCAGACCCGGTTGTCGCACCTCTCCCTGACGCCTTCGGCGCTGAGCACCATTCCGCCGGGGACATATCCGCACCTGACGCAGGTCATCGTGGTCGGAGAGGCTTGCCACCCGTCGCTGGTCGAGCGCTGGGGCGAAGGCCGGCGCTTTATTAATGCCTATGGGCCGACGGAAGCCACGGTGGAAGCGCTTTTCGCGGTTTGCCAGCCGGGTAAGCCGGTCACCATAGGCCGGCCACTCGACAATATGGGGGCCTGCCTGCTGGATGAAAACCTGCGGCCTGTGGAATCCGGTCATGAAGGCGAGCTGTGCCTTTTTGGCGCCGGACTGGCCACGGGATACCGGCACCTGCCGTCACTGACGGCGCAGCAATTTCCAACGATACACATAGAGGGACAGGGCGCGGTGCGTATCTACCGGACCGGTGATCGGGCGAAAGCCGGACCGGATGGCCAGTTCATCTATCTCGGCCGGCTGGACAGCCAGTTCAAATGCCGCGGCTACCGCATCGAACCGGGGGAGATCGAGGCCGTGCTGTGCAGCCTGCCGGAAATCAGGGATGCCGTCGTTTCTCTGGCGAGCAGCGACCTGTTCCCCGACCGTCTGATCGCGCATATCGTCATGATGCCTGATGCGCCGCCGCTGGACCCGCCCGGACTGCGCGGCCGTCTGGAAGACCTGCTGCCCATCTATATGGTGCCCGCCGTTTTCCTCCCGGTGCCTGACATTCCCCGCAATGCCAATGGCAAGCACGACCGGGACGCCTTGCCCTTACCGCCGCAACTGACACAGCCGCCCAGGGCGCGAACCAGCGGAAACGCGACGGAGGCCAGGGTGATGGCCCTGATCGATGAACTGGCCGGCGCCGGTTTCATCGCCGGCACGCGGGACAGTCTTGTCGCCGCCGGAATGGATTCGCTGACCATGGCGAACCTCTTGTTTGCCATCGAAGACACGTTCGGCATCACGCTCGATACAGGCTTCGAGGCGGGCTTCGACACGGTGGAAGTTCTGGCCCTGATGGTGGATTCGCGGCTCAAGGTCGCCCATTTTCCCTCCCGGCAAGGGACGAAGGACATACTGACGGCCACGATAATGTCCCATCTGGCGACATGGCCGGGCCAGCGGTGCGGAAAGGCCGGACTGGTGCGCAGCCTGGCCGGCAACCGCCCGTTGCCGCGGCTTTTCTGGTGCTTCCAGAATGGTCAGGAACTGGCGCAGCTGAGTGCGGGGCTCAGCGAAACGGCTGCGGTATTCGGTGTGCGCTCGGGCCATCTGGCAGTGGAATACAGCGCCGATAATCTCACAGGCCTTGGCAAGCTCTATGCCGATGAAATTGCCTCCCTGGCCCCGACAGGACCTCTGTTTCTCGGCGGAAACTGCCAGGGTGGACTTGTCATGCGTGAGGTCGGGCTGGAATTGATGCGGAAGGGCCGCGTTGTCGCGCTGACCATCCTGATGGAACAGGGCCGTTTTTCCCATTATCCCGGCCACACCCTGTTGCTCTTTGGGGCACGCAGTTACCTCAATCCGTACGGGCAGATTGAGGCCCCGGAGCAGATATTCCGTGCGGCCTATACAGGCGGGCACCGTGTCGAAATGATACCCGGCGCCCATGGTACATATTTCACGCCTGAGAATATTGACGCCCTGGCGGAAACTATCGCGCGACACCTGGCACGATATCTTGTGCCGGAGCCGTTCTGATTACCTGAACCCGCCGATGAAACGTCAGGCAGTTTTTTTTGTGTTTGCCTGGTATTCAAGTGCCGCTTCGGCGTCGACACACCAGTGGTGTTCAGGTTTTCTGTCACATTAGTTGTAAGAACATTCCATATAGGCCATCCATTCGGCAACGGAGCGCCTATGTCGGTACTGGCATCTACCTGCGAACTGAAGGCGTCTGTCAAGGAGAGACGGTCATGAGCCAACTGTCCGATGACAGGGCGCTGTGGCTGGCCCGTCACATTCTCCCCAATGAACCCGCCTTGCGCGCCTGGCTGTCGCGCTGGCGCCTCGACGATCTCGATACCGACGATATCGTGCAGGAAACCTATGCCGTTCTGGCCAGCCGGCCGTCGGTCAGTGAAATACACAACCCCAGGGCCTATTGTTTCCAGACGGCGCGTTCCATCATCCTGATGCACCTGCGCCGCTCCAAGGTCGTGTCTATCCGGGCGGTGGAGGATCTCGATCGGTTCGGGCCGGTGGCCGATGATCCCAGTCCGGAACAGCAGGTCTCCGACCGCGAACAGCTGCACCGGCTGACCCAGGCCATGGCTGACCTGCCAGATCAGGGCCGGCAAGCCCTGATGCTGCGCTTCATTGACGGTCTGCCCCAGCATGAAGTTGGCCGGCGCATGGGCATTTCTGAGAACGCCGCCCAGAAACATATTGCCAAAAGCGTTCAAAAGCTGATGAATCTGTTTGGACGAGGCGGAAAAGACGTGGTTCAAGCATCTAATACCGAATCAAACCCCACGCTTGCTCCAGATGATTATGCGCGAAGACAGTCGATTGATTGACGAGGCGGCGGCCGACTGGGCCAGCCGTGTCGAAGGCGCGCATCTTTCACCCGATGAACAGGAACGACTGGACGAGTGGCTGGCGGGCGACAGCCGCCATCTCGGCGCCTTCGCACGGGCGCGCGCCGTCATCCAGCAACTGAAGTCGGCGAAAGGTCTGGGAAGCGACCTGTCCCACGGCCCTGTTCTTGAACGGCTGGCGAAGAAAAAACAGATGCCCGATGCCGGCCGCCGGCGTTTTCTTCAGTGGGGCGCGGCTGGTCTGGCGGCTTCGCTGGGCGCCGTTCTGATCACGCGCTATGCGCTGGATGCGCAGGGGCAGGCCTATACGACCCGGCGCGGCGAGATTCGCCTGGTGCCTCTGGCGGATGGCTCTTCGGTCACGCTCAATACGGCATCGCGCATAGGGGTTACCTTCGATGGCACCCGTCGCATCATCCACCTGCTGGAAGGCGAAGCCCTCTTCAATGTGGTGGATGACCCGACACGCGACTTCCTGGTCCATGTCGGCGACACGCTGATCTCGGCCGGACTTGGCCAGTTTTCCGTCAGCCGCATTGTCGATGAGCCGGTAAAGCTTCTGGTGCGCTCCGGATTGATCGAGGTCAGCGGCCGTCTCGTCGGTAATCGGCCCGTGCGCCTCAGCAGCAACAGTGGCGCCGACGTGACCGCGAACGGGCTGGATGTCCATGAGCTGTCGCCGGCCGATGTCACGCGCGCGCTGGTCTGGCGCGAGGGCATGTTGTCGTTCGAGGACACATCGCTCGATCACGCCGCCGCCCAGTTCGCGCGTTACAGCGACCTGCGCATCATTCTGGATGACGCGTCCTTGCGGCAGGAAACCGTGACGGGGCTGTTTTCGGCGACGGACCCGCAAGGTTTTGTGCAGGCGGTTGCAGGGGTGTTGAAACTGCGCAGCCGCAAGGCCGTCGACGGGCTGCATCTCAGCCGGTCATAAATAATTCACGGAAATGCCTGGCGCCTGCCGGGCGGGTTTCGCAAACGCGAAGCATCTATCCCCTCGAACGGCGACGACCACGCCTGTGGTTAGCGTAATCTGTAATGGGGATACAAAATGGGCTTTTATTCGAACAAAAACTGGCTGGCGTGTGGCGCGGCTCTGGCACTGGTCATCGCGACGCCTGTCTTCGCGCAGTCGCGGGATTTCGACATTCCGGCGCAATCGGCCGCCAAGTCGGTGCAGGAATTCGCCCGCCAGGCCGGTGTGCAGATCGTGGCACCGGGCAAGCAGTTGCACGGCATAACGACCCACGCCGTCAAGGGGCAGATGGACGCCCGCGCCGCGCTGCGCGCCCTGCTGGAAGGCACCGGCATAACGATCCTTTCGGATGACGGCAAGACGATCACCCTGCAAGGGCGCCAGGAAACCGTCCGCCCGGTCAATGGCACCAATGTGCGCGGCCGCGTCCTGAATACGACCACCGGCCAGTACCTGCGCAACGCCGAAGTCCGCGTTCAGGGCACCGGCATCGTGACCTATACCAATGACGATGGCAGCTTCGAGATCACCAACGTCCCGACCGGCGAGGTCACCATCGTGGTGCGTTATGCCGGCCTTCAGGATGCTGCGGTGATGACCAGCGTCAGCGCCGGCCAGGCCGTTTCGCTCGATGTGCAGATGACGCCCGCCGGCGCCGGTGGCGATACGCAGACGGTGACGATCGTGCGCGCGCGTTCGGGCCAGGCGGCCGCGCTGATGAAGCGCCGCTCGTCGGTGAACGCCGTGACGGCGGTTGATGCCGACAATTTCGGCGCGCTCACCATGGGGGATGTCGGCGAATTCCTGAAGAACATGCCCGGCATTTCACTCGACTATACCGAGGTCGATACCAGCGCGGCGCGCATCGGCGGCCTCGACCCCAAATATTCGACCTTTACGACGGACGGCGCCCGCATGGCGACCGCGACCTCCAACAACAATGCCGGCCGCCAGAATTCGTTCGAGCAGATGTCGATCACCGGTATCTCCCGGATCGAACTCAATAATACGCTGTCCGCCAGCATGGATGCCGATGCGCCCGGCGGCAATATCAACATGGTCAGCAAGTACGCGTTCGAGCGCAAGAAGCGCCAGCTGCAATTGCAGATCGGTGCCATCGGCACCTCCGATTCCCAGCTTGAGTCGGTTTACATGCCGGACGATAAGAAGCACGCCACCATCTTTCCGTCGGCGCAGATCAGCTATGCCGATGTTTTCCTTGGTGGTCGTCTGGGCGTCGCGCTGAGCGGCAGCTACAATGCCAACTATGTCGAGCAGGATCGCGTTCAGACCGACTGGTCCTACCTCGCCAACGGGACGGTTCTGCCCTATCAGGTGATGTGGCGTCCGGGTCCGAAGTTCACCCACCGCGAAGCGCTCAACGGCGCCATCGACTACAAGCTGTCCGACCGGCTGACCCTGTCGCTGCGCGGGACCTATTCGTTCTACGACGTCGAGTACTATAACCAGTACACCTATCTCGCCTTTGGCACCTCGACGAAGAGCTACGCCACGACTGACTCGACGCCGACCCATATCGTCGTCAACGCCAATGGCGCCAACACCAACGTCAATACGCAATACTCCCACCGCTACGCCGGTACACCGGCGATGATCGTGACGCCGAAGCTGGAGTACAAGGGTGACACCTGGGGGGCCGTGCTGCGCGGCGCCTATTCCAGCTCGGAATTCAACTTCCGTGACAACAGCCGCGGCTTCTTCGTGCGTGACGACACCAAGCTTTCGGGCATCGGTTTTACGCTCGATCGCGACTCGTCGGAATCGCCCGCCTATAACCTGACCCAGACGAGTGGTCCGTCGTGGAGCAATGCCGCCAACTGGGCCACGGTCAGCAACACGGTGCGCAGCTCGGAATCGAACGCGACCGACCATCAGTACAGCGTCAATCTCGACCTCAAGAAGCGCCTCGATCTCGGCCATGTTCAGGCAACCGTGCTGACCGGCGGTCAGGTCCGCACCAATGAGTGGGCGAGCACTGAAGGGTCCTATTCGCTTTACAACTATGTCGGGCCCAAGGCCGGCTCGGTGATCCCGGCCACGAATAATTACCAGTTCCAGATCCTTGGATTCGATGCCGGCAACTTCAATGAGCAGAACTGGCGCGCCGACAGCAATTACGGTACCTATGACCTGTTCCAGCAGCATCCGGAATATTTCGTCCCAGATACGGTCGGCAACCTGCAACGCCAGTACCTGAACAACAAGCGCGTCAAGGAGACGATCAGCGCGGGATACCTCGAATTGCAGGGGAAGCTCGACAAGCTGACCTTCGACCTCGGCGGACGCTATGAAGGCACCCAGGACGGCGCGGCGATCCTGAACGCGCGCTCACCGAAAGAGGTCGTGGCCGCCGGTTACAAGTCCGGCACCGTTGATTACGTCAACTACCAATATTACAACGGTCAGCAGCTCTGGAAGAAGGGCGATTACGGCGACTGGTTCCTGAGCGGTGGCGTCAAATATGATTTCAGCCGTCGCCTGGTGGCGCAATTCGCCTTCAGCCAGGCCATCCTGCGCCCCGACTACGGCAATCTGGGCGGCGCCATCTCGGTGAACGACACGACCCAGACGGTCACCGTTCCCAATCCACTCCTGAACCCCGAGCATTCCACGAAATATTACGCCAGCCTGCAATATTACCTGGAACCCGCCGGTATCATCGCCGCGTCCGTCTATCACCTCGACGTCAAGGACATGCAGGTCACGGGCATCACCATCGACCCCGTGCAGGCGGGTTTCAGCCCGGACGATTACAGCGGCTATACCTTCGTCAGCACCGTCAACCAGCGGGGCGTCAGCGGCACCAATGGCCTGGTTCTGGAATACGACCAGCAGCTGACCTTCCTGCCGGGCGCCTTCAAGGGCTTAGGCCTGCGCGGCTCCGTCACGCGGGTCGATCCGGATGGCGTCCGCGTCGGCGTGCCCAAATATTCGGCCAACTGGGGCCTCCGCTATGGCCGCGGCCCGGTCGACTTCCAGCTGACGGGCAATACGCAGTCGAAATACCGCACCAGCGCGCTCAGCAATACGCCGACCACGGCGGCCAACGGCATTCTCTACCACCAGGACCGGACACTGTGGAACATCAGCGCGAGCTACAAGGTGACCCCGAAGCTGACGCTGCAACTCGCCGGCCGCAACATCTTCAACGCCCCGGATATCGTCTATTCCAACATCCCGAGCCGGGTGCAGCTCTACAGCATCTATGGCTCGATGTGGAACGTCGCGATCAAGGCCTCATTTTAAGCAAGCCCAGGGAGAGACTATCATGACACTCAACATCGATCGCAGACGCCTTATCCTGGGCGGCGGGCTTGGCATCGGGGCGCTGCTGCTGCCGGTGGGCCAGAGCTTGGCCGCCGACGTCATCGGCGCCACCGGCTTCACCCACAGTGTGGCCAGTGGTGAGCCGGGGCCAGACTACATGCTTTTGTGGACGCGTTACGTGCCGGCCACCGGCGCCGACACGGTACGCCTTGAGGTCGAACTGGCGTCCGACCGCGATTTCACCAGGGTTATCGCCGGCAACAGCGTGCGTACCGGCGCCTATCGCGACTGGACCGCGAAGGTCACCGTTGACGGGCTTACACCCGGAACGGTCTACTGGTATCGCTTCGTCGCGCCGGATGGCAGCAAGTCGCCCGTCGGACGCACCAAGACCTTGCCGGACACCGATGCCGGACGGTTTGGGCTGGCGGTGTTTTCCTGCTCGAACCTGCCGATGGGCTATTTCAACGCCTATGGCCATGCGGCCGACCGGTCCGATCTCGACCTGTGGATGCACGTCGGTGATTATCTCTATGAGAACGGCATGGCGCGCTATAACGCCGACGATCTGGTCGCCGGCCGGCTCGTCGATCCCGATCGCGAAATGATCGCCATCAGCGACTACCGCCTGCGTTATGCCTGCTATCGCGCCGATCCCGATCTTCAGCGCCTCCACCAGATGGCGCCGATGGTTGCCTTCTGGGACGACCACGAATCCTCCAATGACAGCTGGGAAGGCGGCGCCCAGAACCACCAGCCGGCCTCGGAAGGCGACTGGAACCTGCGCCGCGATGCCGCCATGCAGGTCTATCGTGAATGGATGCCGGTGTCGGATGAACCCTGGCAGTCCTACCAGCTTGGTAAACTCGCCACGCTTTACCGGACGGAATCGCGTCTGCTGGCGCGCACCAAACAGGCCGATATCGGTGCGACTTTCAAAGCCGCGGACCCCGATGCGGCGCTCAGGGCTTTCCGTGATGGTGTCTGGCAGGATAGCTCGGCCACCATGCTGGGCTCGACCCAGGAAAGCTGGCTGGCGCACAGCCTGAAGACCAATGCCCGCTCGACGGCCTGGCAACTGATCGGCATGGGCACGATCATGGGCCGGACGGTCATGCCTCAGGATGCCGTGAGCTGGCTGCGCCCGACATCGACCGCCAAGATCGTGCAGAATTTCCAGAACGATGTCCGCGCCGCCAAAAACGGTGTGCCGATGTGGATGGACCGCTGGGACGGCTACCCGGCGGCGCGTACGCGCCTGCTGAAATCCGCCCAGCAGGCGGATGCCGATCTGGTCATGCTTTCAGGCGACAGCCACAATGCCTGGGCGTTTTCACTGAACGAAGACGGAAAAGCCGCCGGTGTCGAATTTGCCGGCCACAGCGTCACCTCCAATGGCCTCGACAGCAGCTTCAGTGCCGATCCGAAAACCGTCGCACAAGGCTTTATCGCCGCCAATCCCGAGATGAAATGGGCGGATACGAGCCAGCGTGGCTACATGATGATCGAAATCACGCCGCAACGCGTCACCGGCGACTGGCTGTTCATGCAAACCGTCAAGCAACACACCACAACATTGGCCGGCAGCCATCGCATGTCGGTCGAGCGTGGGCGCAGGGCTTTCATCGGCTGAGCGGGCGATTAAGGTTTGTGTGGAACATAAAGGCCGGCGCGTTTCAAACGCGCCGGCCTTATCTTCTTTGGTCAGGGCGTATGCCCGCTCATTCAGGCTTTCACATCCGGTTGCGCGGCAGTGAACAGCAGGATGCCGAAGACCATGGCGGTAGACCGGCCTTCGTGCGGTACGAGCTTGACAGTGACCGAGGTTTTGCCCTGTGTCAGGGCTTCCGGTACCGGGTATTGCTCGTCGAAGAACGCGCCAGGCCTGGGCGACTTGTGCGACACCGTCGTCATCTTCTGACCGTCTATCAGGATGTCGAACTCGCAGCGATCGTCACCCCAGTAGGTCGCCTGCATGACCAGCGGACCGGGCTTGACCTTCAGGGTGAAGGACATGAAG
>FSVH01000279.1_pt1 | contig 60333 bp, 50 predicted proteins | sample 1637631 | NCBI WGS metagenome assembly FSVH01 (sample SAMEA3914814, study PRJEB12502) | metagenome | biome: forest; material: soil | place: USA | collected 2011-09-16 | depth 0.1 m | reverse complement strand
TACGGTTCGGTCAGCGCCCGCGACGTCGCGGACGCGGTTCTCGAAGCCGGCGGCAAGGTTGAGCGTAATCAGATCGTTCTGAATACGCCGATCAAGACCCTCGGCCTGCACGTCATCACCGTGCGCCTGCACGCGGAAGTCTCGCTGACCCTCACGGTCAACGTGGCCCGCTCGGCTGATGAAGCCGAACGCCAGGCTTCGGGTGAAAACGTCATCGCCTCGCAATTCGAAGAAGATCGTGTCGCCGCTGAAGAAGCTGCTGCCGATATGCTCGAAGGCGGCGCTGGCGAAGCCATGCAGAATGCGCCTTACGAAGCTTAATCGCTTCTAAGCGTTGAAGATTTAACCCCCGGAAGCCGCGCTTTCGGGGGTTTTTCTGTGTCCCGATCACGTCGTGTTTATTGCAACGGACTGATCTGCCTTGCTATTCCTTGGAAAACAGGTATGGTCAGCACATTCGAGATTCAGGTTTGACTTGCACGACCGCCCTACAAGGCTTCCAAGACGCACTTTTTTCGGATTTTAAAGTTCGCGTAATTCCATGCGTTCTTCATGCACGAAGGTGCGATACATCAACGGAGGCCATCATGGCTACTGGTACGGTTAAGTGGTTCAACCCCACAAAAGGTTTTGGTTTCATTCAGCCCGATACGGGCGGTGCGGACGTGTTCGTCCACATTTCGGCAGTTGAACGCGCCGGTCTGCGTACCCTGAACGAAAATCAGAAGATCAGCTACGAGCTGGTCACTGAAAAGGGCAAGACCTCGGCTGCAAACCTGCAAACCGCGTAATTCATCAGGCTCAGGCCTGTCGAATTCAAAGTTCAGAACCTCCGAAAGCTCCGGCTTTCGGAGGTTTTTTTGTTTCTCGCAACCATTATGGCATCGAACCCTCGCCAAATGTGACCGTGCCTTGCGTCACGAATGGTTACAGTATCGGCGAATAACTCACGAAATTTGAGTCAGCACAGCAGACTCGCCCGGCGAATGAGTCAGGCACATCTCATTGAAAAATATTAAAATTTATAGAAAACTTATAACCACATCCTAGCTTAGGAATAGTTTTTCTAATGTAACCTGAAAGGATATATTGCGGCGCACCCTCTTTAAATATGACGGTAATGCGACCAATTAAGGCTCAGCACAACCACACGAGTCGGAAAATCGCCTTAAAGACGAACCCGCACCGAAATTAAATGGAGCCTACGCATGTCCAACAATCGCCTCTATCTGACAACCGCCCTTGTCCTCAGCCTGTCGGCCGGTTTTACCCCCGCCGCTTTCGCTCAGGAAGCTACAGCCCCGGTGGCCAATGACCAGCCGACCGAGATCGTCGTCACCGGCCAGCGCGCCAGCCGCCGCTCGCGCCTGGATACCCTGGCGCCCGTCGATGTCGTCACCGCGCAGAGCCTACAAGCCCAGGGTTCAACCGAACTGGCACAAGGCCTTTCCCGCGTCGCACCCAGCCTGAACTTCCCGCGCCCGGCCGGTGTTGACGGTACCGATAACGTCCGTCCGGCGTCCCTGCGTGGCCTGTCGCCTGACCAGACGCTTGTTCTGGTCGATGGCAAGCGTCGTCACACCTCCGCACTCGTCAATGTCAATGGCTCGACCGGCCGCGGTTCGTCGGCCGTCGATCTCAACGCCATTCCCGAAATTGCCCTTGATCGCCTCGAAGTCCTGCGTGACGGCGCCTCGGCACAATACGGCTCCGACGCCATCGCCGGCGTGATCAACCTGCACCTGCGTGAAGCCAATCACGGCGGCGGCGTCAGTGTTTCCTACGGCGAGTACGACACCGATGTCGATCCCGCCAATTCCTCGCGTCACGCCTCCGATGGCGGCACGACCGATGTCGCTGCCTGGATAGGCCTGCCGCTCGGTTCCGATGGCTTCCTGACCGTTTCCGCTGAAACCCGCCATCGCGCACCGACCTCGCGCGGCGATATCGATACGTTCGTTTCACCGGCCGTGGTCACCAGCCGTTACGGTGATCCGGCGCAGTTGAGCGCCAGCGTCTTCGTCAATGCCGGCAAACCGCTGAATGACAACTGGACGCTTTACGGCAATGCCAGCTATTCCGATCTCGATTCCAAGAGCGCGGCCTTCTTCCGTCATGCCGGCGCTAACGGCAGCGACGTGTCCGTAGTCTATCCGTTCGGTTTCCTGCCCATCATCAATGCCCAGTCGAAGGACTATTCGGCCACGGTCGGGGCGCGCGGCAGTATTGGTGAATGGACCAGCGATTTCTCACTGAGCGCCGGCGAGAACAAACTGGACTATTATACGCTCAACAGCATCAATCCATCCTATGGCACGGGCTCGCAACGTGACTTCTATGACGGCCAGTTGAAATATGATCAAACCGTCTTCAATGCTGATATCAGCCGGCCGTTTACCGTTTCCGGCTGGGCGAGTCCTCTGACCCTGGCCCTGGGCCTGGAAGCCCGTCAGGAAAAATATGCCATCACGGCCGGTGAAGTTCAGTCCTACGCGCTTGGCCCCGTCGGCAGTTCAGCCGGCGCCCAGGGTTTCAGCGGCTTTCAGCCCAGTAATGTCGTCGATGTCGATCGTAACAATGTCGGCATCTATGCCGATGTCGCCGCTGATATCACCGAGCGCTTCAGCTTCGATGCCGCCATCCGTGCTGAAAACTATTCGGACTTCGGTGATAATGTCTCCGGCAAGCTGGCCGCACGCTACAAACTGACCGACAGCTTCGCCCTGCGCGGCTCGATCTCGACCGGTTTCCGCGCGCCGTCTCTGCAACAGCAGTATTTCACCTCGACGGCCAGCAGTCTTCTGACCAACTCAGGCGCCGCCACAATCGTCCAGACCGGCACCTTCCCGGCTACCAGCGCCGTTGCCGCAGCGCTTGGCGCCGAACCACTGAACCCGGAAAAATCGACCAATTATACCTTGGGCGGCGTCTGGCACAGCGGGCCATTCGAAGTGACGCTTGACGCTTACAGCATCAAGATCGATGACCGTATTGTCCTGTCGGAAAATATTGCCAGCAGCTTCTCGCCGCAGGTGGCCGACCTCCTCTCGCCCTATGGTGTCTCGGCCGCTCGCTTCTTCATGAACGGCGTCGACACCACGACCAATGGTGTCGATCTGGTCGCCAATTATCGCCTGCCGACCGATCGCCTGGGTCGCTTCAATTTCTCGCTGGCCTATAATCACAACGAGACCGAGATCGATCGTCTGCCAACCTTGTCGAATTCGCCGCTTGACCCTCAGCCCGTTCTCTTCGCCCGTATCCGCCAGGTCATCCTGACGAATTCGTCGCCCGAAGATAAGGCGACGGTCGGCGTCGACTGGAATGCCGGTCACTGGGTGGTCAACGGTCGTGCCACCTATTACGGTGACGTCATCGACGCCGCCGCTGTGGAAGCGAACGACATCCATTCCGGTGACCATACCATTGTTGACCTGTCGGCCAGCTACCGCTTCGGTACCGGCACCACGGTCACGCTCGGTGCGGATAACCTGTTCGACGAATATCCGGACGCCACTCGCGCTGATCTGAATGTCACCAGCGGCAATGGGGTCGGCGCGCTCGCCTTTACCCGCTTCTCCCCATTCGGTTTCAATGGCCGCTATCTCTACGCCAAACTCAGCCAAAGCTGGTAAGGTAAGCGGCAAAGCCCCTTGATCCGAAATTGTAACAGCGTGCGTTATGACTTCGGTGACTAATATCGCCCCTCGCCGGTTCGCCGGCGAGGGGTTTTTCATGTTAGAATAGACAGATTCTATCCCCACACTTCACAGGCTGTGAATTGGCCCAAAGTGGACACAAAAATTAACCGGATGACACGGCTTGCGCATGCCCTACCATCCCTCTATGACCGCCGCCATGCCCGACACCCTCTCCCCGCCCCACACCGCTTCCGAAACGCCTGCCACTATTCCGCACAATCTTGAAGCGGAACAGGCCCTGCTCGGCTGCCTGTTGTTCGATAATGGCGCTTACGAACGCCTGTACGACGGCCTGCAACCGCGGCACTTCTATGAACCATTCCACCAGCGTTTGTTCGCGATGATTGAGGAGCAGATCCGCGTCGGTCACCTGGCCGAGCCCATCGTTCTGCTGGATAAGTTCAAGGCGGATCAGGCGTTTCAGGATCTTGGCGGCATTCGCTATTTTGCCGATCTCGTTGATCGCGCGCCACCGGCGGCCAACGCATCCGACTATGCCCGCGTCATCTATGACCTGGCTCTGCGGCGCGACCTGATCCGTCTCGGCGGTGAAATCGCCAAGGCGGCTGTTGGCGAACAGGATGCGCGCGAACAGATCGAAGCCGCGGAATCGCAATTGTTTTCCATGGCGGAAACCGGCGGTTCCTCCTCTGGTTTCGTCACCTTTTCGGATGCCGTCGCCGGTGCACTCAACCACGCCGAGGAAGCCTTTCACCGCGACGGTGGCCTGGCCGGTGTATCCACAGGCCTGGTCGATCTCGACAAGCAGATCGGCGGCCTGCACAAGTCCGACCTGATCATCCTGGCCGGACGCCCCTCAATGGGGAAAACGGCTCTGGCGACCAATATCGCCATGAATATCGCCAAGAATTTCGCCTACGAACCTCAACCCGACGGTACGCGCAAAACCGTGCGCGGTGGTATCGTCGCCTTCTATTCGCTGGAAATGTCCGCCGACCAGTTGGCCGGTCGTCTGCTGTCCGATGCCTCAAGCGTACCGTCCGACAAGATCCGTAAAGGTGAAATCAATCCGGGCGAGTTCATGCAGATCAAGGAAGCGGCCATGGAGATCAGCGCCGCCCCGCTCTATATCGATGACACCGGCGGCATCACCCTGGCCAAGCTAACCGCCCGCGCCCGTCGCCTCAAGCGTACCGCGGGCCTTGACTGCCTGATCGTCGACTACCTCCAGCTCGTCACCATTGGCGATTCCACCATGAACCGCGTGCAGGAAGTCTCGACCATTACCATGGGCCTGAAGACTCTCGCCAAGGAACTGGCTATTCCGGTGATCGCCCTCTCCCAGTTGTCGCGTCAGGTCGAAAGCCGCGACGACAAACGGCCGCAACTTTCCGACCTGCGCGAATCCGGCTCGATCGAGCAGGACGCCGATATCGTCATGTTCGTCTACCGTGAAAGCTATTATCTCGGCCGCGCCGAACCGCGCGAGGGCACGCCGGAGCACCTGACTTGGCAGGAGGAGATGGACCGTACTCGCGGCATGGCCGAAGTCATTATCGGCAAGCAGCGTCACGGTCCGATCGGCACCGTCCGGGTCTCGTTCGACGCCAACACCGTGCGCTTCGGTAATCTGGCGAACAGCCATCTCTATGAGAGCAATTACGAATAGTCTTCATTGACATCACGGCAAAATCAGAACATATGAAGAACAAATAACTTCATATGAGCATGTCATGGCCCGCGATTCCGCCATCTACGTCTGTCAGTCCTGCGGCAATGTCCATAATAAATGGGCCGGCCAGTGTGGCGGCTGCGGTCAGTGGAACACACTGGTCCAGGAAACGTACAATGCACCGCCAGGCGCTCTGAAAGCCGAAACGCCGGGCAAAATCTCACGCCTGAACAAGATGCAGTTCGAGACGCTTGAGAGCGAGGATGCCATCCCCGTTCGCATGGTCACAGGGATCGACGAATTCGATCGTGTATGCGGCGGTGGAGTAGTGCCCGGTTCGGCCATTCTGATCGCCGGCGATCCCGGCGTCGGCAAATCGACCCTGCTGTTGCAGGTAGCCGCGAGCGCCGCCCTGAAGAACCTGAAAGTCGCCTATATTTCCGGTGAAGAAGCCGTCGAGCAGATCCGCGGTCGCGCCGGACGCATGGGATTGTCGAAAGCACCTGTAGACTTGGCCGCCGAAACCGCGCTGCGCACAATCCTTGAGGCATTGAAACGCGAGAAATTCGATCTCGTAATTATCGATTCCATCCAGACCCTGTGGTCCGATGCGGTTGAAGCTGCACAGGGCTCGGTATCGCAGGTCCGCGCCTGCGCCGGTGAACTGGTGCGCCTGGCCAAGAAGCAATCGACTTCCATCATCATGGTCGGCCACGTCACCAAAGAAGGCCAGATCGCCGGTCCGCGTGTTGTCGAGCATATGGTCGATGCCGTCCTGTCATTCGAAGGTGAGCGTGGTTATCCGTTCCGTATCCTGCGCGGTACCAAGAACCGTTTCGGCGCCACCGACGAGATCGGTGTGTTCGAGATGGGTGATTCCGGCCTGCGCGAAGTCCCCAATCCATCCGCCCTGTTTCTCGGCGATGGCCATGAACGCGCCTCGGGTTCGGCGGTCTTCGCCGGTATCGAGGGCTCACGTCCGGTGCTGGTCGAAGTCCAGGCCCTTGTGGCGCCTTCGGCCTATGGCACGCCACGCCGCGCCGTTGTCGGCTGGGATTCCGGTCGGCTGGCCATGATCCTCGCCGTGCTGGAATCGCGTTGCGGCGTCGGCTTCGGCCAAAAGGACGTCTACCTCAATGTCGCTGGCGGCCTGCGCATTTCCGAACCAGCCGGCGATCTGTGCGCGGCACTGGCGCTGGTGTCTGCCCTGACCGATGTGCCGCTGCCACGCGATTGCGTCGTTTTCGGCGAAATCAGCCTGTCCGGCGATATCCGCTCCGTCTCCCGCGCCGAGGGCCGTCTGAAGGAAGCCTTGAAACTCGGCTTCTCCAGCGCCGTCACCGCTCAGTCAATTGCTGAAAATGCACCGCTTCAGGTGCGTGGTTTTACCACTTTGGTTGACGCCGTGACGGGACTTTTCCCGCAGGGATAGTCGCTCGACAGGTTAACCCATGTTGTTAAGCATAGACGCAAATGGTATGAGTACACATCCATGCCATCAGCCCTTCAGTCCTCAATAAAAACGCAGGCAGGACTGGTAATTGGGGCAGGTCATCACATATGGGGGATAATATGCAAGCCTACGATCTTATCTTTCTGGCCATTCTGGCCATATCGTGTTTCGCAGGCTTCGTGCGCGGTGGCACCAAGGAACTGGTCAATCTGATCTCCTTTTTTCTGGCGCTGTTCGTTTCTGTCATCGCCAAACCCTTTATCAGTAACAGTTTCCACCTTGACACGATTACCGGGTATATCGCTGCCTTTGTCATCTTCCTTCTGATCTATTTCGGCGTCCGTTATCTCGGCCACGCGCTTTCGGACAAAATTCAGGAGCAGAAGGCTCTAAATACCTTCGACCGCATCCTTGGCATCGGTATCGGAATCTTCCGTACACTGGTGGTTTTGGGCGTATTCCATTTGATTTTTTCCGCGGTGACGCCTATTGACCGGCAACCTCACTGGTTTCGCGCCGCCAAGGTTTATCCGCTTAGCGTCAAATGCGCCAAGATCATCCAGGCCTTCATTCCGGCAAGTACGGGTGTCGCCAACAAGGTGGTCGAGGACAATCAGTAATCTGACCCTCCGGTCTTCCCAACGGTCGGTCACTGCGTTTTAGAAAAGAGATTCCATGCTGTTGTCTCAGCCTGAACTGTCTGCTCTCACCGATCCTCAAGCCCATCAGCGCGACTCCGAAGACGACCGCCCCCGCCTCGAATGCGGTGTATTCGGTGTCTATGGCATTGATGATGCCAGCGCCATCACCGTTCTCGGCATGCACGCTCTGCAACATCGCGGCGAAGAAGCCTGCGGCATCGCCACCTGCGACGGCAAGCGCTTCTATACCGAACGCGAACACGGCCTCGTCGGCGACGTTTTCACGCAACCTGATGTGGTCGCCCGCCTGAAAGGCCGCGCAGCCATCGGCCACACTCGTTACTCGACTGCCGGCGGCGCCTTCATCCGCAATGTTCAGCCGATGTTCGCCGATCTGGATGACGGTGGCATTGCCATCGCCCACAATGGCAACCTCACCAACTTCATGCACCTGCGCACCAAACTGGTCAGCGAAGGTTCCATCTTCCAGTCGACCTCCGATTCGGAGGTCATTTTGCATCTGGTCGCCCGCTCACGCTCGATCAAGATCATCGACCGTTTCATGGACGCCCTGCGCCACATCGAGGGTGGTTTCGCTCTGGTGGCCCTGACCCGCTCCATGCTGATCGGCGCCCGCGATCCGCTCGGTATCCGCCCGCTGGTTATCGGCAAGCTCGGCGAATCCTACGTCTTCGCTTCGGAAACCTGCGCGCTCGACATGATCGGCGCCACCTTTGTGCGCGACGTCGAGCATGGCGAAGTCGTCCAGATCGATGAAAGCGGCCTGACCTCCTACAAGCCCTTCGGCGTCAAGTCGGCCCGCCCCTGCCTGTTCGAATACATCTACTTCGCCCGCCCGGACAGCGTAGTGAACGGCAAGTCGATCTACGATGTCCGCAAGCGCATGGGTCGCCAACTGGCGATCGAACATCCGGCCGATGCCGATCTCGTCGTGCCCGTGCCGGATTCCGGGGTGCCGGCCGCGCTCGGTTTTGCTGAACAATCCGGCCTGCCGTTCGAGTTGGGCATCATCCGCAATCACTATGTCGGCCGCACCTTCATCCAGCCGACGCAAGGCATCCGCGACCTCGGCGTCCGCAAGAAGCATGCGCCTAACCGCATCGTTCTGGAAGGCAAAAAGGTCATCCTGATCGATGATTCGATCGTGCGCGGTACGACCTCAGTCAAGATTGTCCGCATGGTCCGCGCTGCCGGCGCCAAGGAAGTCCACCTGCGCTCGGCCTCGCCGCCGATCATGTGGCCGGATTTCTACGGTATCGACATGCCAGACCGTGAAAAGCTGCTGGCCGCAAACCATACTCTCGAAGAAATGCGCCAGAAGCTGGAATGCGACAGCCTCGGTTTCCTCTCGGTCGATGGCCTCTACAAGGCCATGGGACATTCGGGCCGTGATAACGCCAACCCGCAATTCACCGATCACTACTTCACCGGTGAATACCCGACGCGCCTGACCGATCGTGAAGGTGCGGAAGCCGAAGGCGAAAACGCCGGCGCCCAGCTTTCTCTGCTCGCCAACAGCTACTAAAAATACAGGACTACAGATGACCGCACAGACCGGCCGTATCGCCCTTGTCACCGGCGCTTCAAGGGGTATCGGACGCGCCTGCGCGCTGGCCCTGGCAAAGGCGGGGGCTCAGGTCATCGCTTGTGGTCGCTCCAAGGCGGCGCTGGAAGAACTGGACGACGAGATTTTTGCCGCCACCAGCCAGCATGCCACGCTCATTCCTTTCGACATCACCGATAATGACGCTTTTGATCGGTTGAGTTCAGTCTTGTTCGAACGCTTTGGCCGCATCGATGTGGTGGTTCATGCCGCTGCGATTTCGGGCACGATCAGTCCTGTCACCCATCATGAGCCGAAAGACTTCGACAAGATCGTCGCCGTCAATCTCGGCGCGACATGGCGACTTTTGCGTGCGCTCGAACCGTTATTGCGCCAATCAGCAGCCGCACGTGCCATCTTCCTGACCACAGGCGGCACGATAACTCATGGCCGCGCCTTCTGGGGCCCTTATGGCGCCACCAAGGCCGCCATGGAAACGCTCGTCCGCGCCTGGGCCGATGAAATCGAGATTACCCCTATCCGCGCCGCCATCGTCTCGCCAGGCGCCATGCGCACCCGTATGCGCGCCGCAGCCTATCCCGGCGAAGAACCCGAAAGCCTGCCCCTGCCCGCCGAGATCACCCCGCTAATCCTGGAACTGGCCGACCCTGGCAAGGTGCCGCCGCTCGAAACCGTCAGCTTTCCGGATTGGAAACTCAAGGCTGCTCAGTTCGCCTGATATCCATCTCGGCGCGTCATCAAATTGATTTAATTCAGGATCACTTTGTATGAAATAACTTTCATTTTGCCGTAAATCGGTTCAAAATGGCAGGATGAACAGCCATACGCCCCCCGCCTATCCAAAAGCGCAAAGCGCTTCCATGCTTGAAGAGCTTGGCAAATATGTCATTGCCGAGCCTTATCCCTTTGTCGTCGATCTGGCCAATAGCCATGGCATGATTCTGGCGACAGTGGATGGTGACCGCATTACCGACTGGTGCGGCCTCTATGGGTCCAGGCTGCTGGGTTACAATCATCCCCGCCTGTTCGAACCGGATTACGTCCGCGAACTGGTTCTAGCTGCCAATAACAAGATGGCCAATCCGGATTTCCTGACGCCACAATGTCTGGCCTATTACCGCCTGCTGCACAGGCTCGCGCCCGTTTGCATGCGCGATCAGCATGTCGAGGTTTATGCCGTCAATTCCGGCGCCGAAGCCGTCGAAAACATGATGAAATACCTCATAAACCTGCACAATCACAAACAGCAGGCCAAGGGTAAAACGGCACTCAACCATCGCTTTATCTATTTTGAGCAAGCCTTTCATGGACGTACAGTTTTTGCGCTCAATATCACCGAACTTACGCACGATCCGGTAGCGACGAGAGACTTCCGTGGCATCATCCACGGCAATCTCCAGGTGCCGTTCCCCGAATATGACGCACGCCGTTCCAATGCTGAAAACGAACTGGAGGTCGATCGCTGCCTGACCCTGATCGAAGCCTTCATGCGCGAACATCCGGATGAGATCGCCGGTGTCATCCTCGAACCGCTGCAAGGTGCCGGCGGGCACCGCCTTGCCCTGCCGCGCTTTTATCAGGGCCTGTCAAAGCTTTGCCATCAGTATGATATCGGCTGGGGGCTTGACGAGGTCCAGACTTCCGGCGGGCAAACCGGCGCCGTCTTTTCCATCGACTTGTTCGATGTTCCCTATCCGCCGCAGGCCATTGCTGTTGCCAAGAAGTTCGGTAATGGCGCGGTCTATATGCTGAACCCGATGGAAGATGTCGGTGTGCTCGATTCCACCTGGGGCGGCACACTGGCCGATATGGTCCGTTTCGTTCAAGAATGGCGGGTTGTCGAAGATGAAGGCCTGCTGGATCAGGTGACCGCCAAGGGCAGTTATTTATTCGACCAGCTCAATCAACTGGTGGACCGCTTTCCCGACCTGATCAGTAACGTCCGAGGCCTTGGGCTTTATCAGGGCTTCACGGTCAATGACCGCCGGAACAAGGGGCGTCTGGTCGATCTCGCGCTGGAAAGCGAAAATCTGCTGCTCCTCGGCGCCGGCACGGACAGCATCCGCTTCCGACCTCCGCTTGATGTGACATTGACAGACATCGACGCCATGCTGGTCAAATTGGCGCGTATTCTCGAAAAGTTGCTTTGATTTTGCCGCGCATCCTAATCCTAAAAGTGCATTCCATTTTTCGGGATGCCCTTTAAAAAAAAACGCCCCGGATAACCGGGGCGTTTTTCTTTTAGCGTTTGCCGCGATTGCTGGTCGATCGGACTGGCTTGGCCTTGGCGCGTCCGCCAGGTCCGGCGGCGCCCGGCTTTGTGCTTGGTCCCATGGCTTTCGCCTTCACCGCCTTTGCTTTGCTGACCTCGGCGCGATCCTTTATCTTGACCTTTGGGGCGGCCACGACCGTCCCCTTCGGCTTTTGACGAACACGGTTAGGGTGCGCCGGCTTTTCACCAGGCTTGAACTTCGGCTGGGCGCGGACGTGTTTGAAACCGGCCGGCTTGCCGCCATCCGATGTATCGCCGTCCACGAACGGATTGTTGGTCGAATTCGCCTTTACCGTCAGACGGATCGGCACACCCGGCATATCAAAAGATTCACGCAAGCTGTTGATTAGATAGCGTGTATAATGTTCAGGCATGGCGTAGGAACGTGCCGCGAACAGCACAAACGTCGGCGGCCGTCCCTTGGTCTGGGCCACATATTTCGGCTTGATCCGCTTGCCGCTGACGGCGGGAGGTGGATGCCTCTGAATCGCCAGGGCCAGCCAGTCATTGAGATCACGCGTCTTGATCTTGGCCGACCAGTTACGATAGGTCTTGAGCACCGCCGGCATCAGGCGTTCAAGCCCCCTGCCGGTTGCGCCGGAGAGCGTCACCAGCGGTGTGCCGCGCAGTTGCGGCAGCATACGCTCAGACACCTCAAGAATTTCCGTCAGGCGCGATTGCGGATTCTCGACCAGATCCCACTTGGAAACGGCATAGACCAGCGCGCGGCCCTCGCGTTCGACGAGATCGGCGATTTGCAGGTCCTGCACTTCGAAGGCATTGGCCTCGTCCATAACCAGCACGACGACTTCGGCAAAGGTGATGGCGCGGATGGTGTCGCTGGTGGAGAGCTTTTCCAGCTTTTCCTGCACGCGTGCCTTGCGGCGCAGGCCAGCCGTATCGACCAGACGGATCGTGCGGCCTTCATATTCCCATTCCACCGAGATCGAATCGCGGGTGATGCCAGCTTCGGGACCGACCAGAAGGCGATCCTCGCCCAGCAACTTGTTGATCAGGGTCGACTTGCCGGCGTTCGGACGGCCGATGATGGCGATGCGGATCGGCTTGGTATCATCATCCTCATCTTCGGAGTCTTCTTCATCGACAATCCAGTCGCCTTCAAACTGCTGGCGATATTTCTCCACCTCGTCGTAAAGTTCACCTATGCCTTCGCCATGCTCGGCGGACAGGTGCAGGGGTTCGCCAAAGCCCAGCTGATAGGCCTCCGCCGCACCGGACATGCCCGCCTTGCCTTCAGCCTTGTTGGCGATCAGCAGGACCGGCTTGTCTTTCATGCGCAGGATTTGCGCGAAGATACGATCGAGCGGCGTCACGCCTTCACGCGAATCGACCACGAAAAAAGCGACATCGGCTTCATCGATGGCCTTTTCGGTCTGCATCCGCATCCGGGCTTCCAGACTGAGATCGGCCAGGTCTTCGAAACCGGCGGTGTCGATCAGTTCGAGGTCAATGTCGCCGATGCGGCCCGTGGCATAGCGGCGGTCACGCGTGACGCCGGGCTGGTCATCGACGATGGCCAGCTTCTTGCCTGCAAGGCGGTTAAACAGGGTCGATTTGCCGACATTGGGTCGGCCGACAATAGCAATTTTTAAAGGCATGGCCGCCTTATAGCGAAAAACGCCTAAATAGCCACCTAAAACCGTTATTCGTAACGCAGGGCATCAACCGGCTCCAGTCGCGATGCCGCCAGGGCCGGGATTAGGGTACACAGACTGGTCGCCAGGAAGGCACCGAAAACCACGACCAGGGTTTCGCCGACATGCAGGTTGGCCGGCAGGTAGGCCATGTCCCCCATGGCGAAACTAAAATGAAAAAGCCATTCCAGTCCTCTCTGGAGAGGGTAGATAAAGGTGACGATCGCCACGCCGACAACAAGGCCCGTAAACGTGCCCGCTGCGCCGACCATAGCGCCTGCCAGGAAGAAAACGCGCGTAACAGACGCCTTGCCTGCGCCGATAGTGCGCAGGATAGCGATGTCGCGGGTCTTGTTCTTGACCAGCATGACGATACCGGAAACGATATTCATGGCGGCGATCACAGTCACGAAAAACAGGATGGCCCGCATGGCGGCGGCCTCAAATTTCAAGGCGCCCCAAACGACGCTGTCGCGCTGTTTCCAGTCCTCGACTTTTGTATTCCTGCCTGCCGCTGATTTCAGATGCGGCATGATGGCCTCTATCCGGTAAGGATTGCGTACCCGTATCTCGATCATATCCCAATTGCCGCCACGCCCCAGAAAATCCTGAGCCTCGGCCAGCGGTAAATAGATATAGGTCTGGTCGACCTTGGCGACCTTCGAACTGAATATTCCCGCCACAGTATACGCCCGGCGCGCCGCAGCCAGATCGTTCTCCGATTGACCGGCGGGCGCCGTCAGGACGATTTGATCGCCCACCCTGAGGCCGAGAGTGCCTGCCACACCTTCGCCGATCAATACCGCATCGCCCACGTCATAATTTCTAACTGAGCCGGCAATCAGATTCTCAGCTATCCCGGCATGCTTCAGACTCTCTCCATTGCCGCCGCGTATAAAGACCGGCGCACTGGTCAGCCGACTCTCACCGAGAGCCGGCGATTCGACGTAGGGCGCGGCATCCACGACACCCGGCGTCTGCCGAAGGCGCGAAAGCATGGTGTCCCGGTTCAGGCGTTGGTTAATCGCCGGACCTTCGATATCGGCATGGCTGTTGAAAGTCAGGAAGCGGCCCATAATTTCGCCCTGAAAGCCGTTCATCACCGACATGACAGCGATCAGCGCCGTAACTGCGAGGGCAACGCCGACATAGGACAGGATAGCGATGACGGCTATGCCGCCATTCTTCCGCTTTGTCCGCAGATATCTGACCGCCAGATCAAACTCCCAGCCCTTGAAGAAAAAGCCGGGCATGAGGTGCCGTTACTGGATAGCGACGAGCTTGGCATCGTCGGTCACGACAAACAGTTTGTCGCCAACTGCGATCGGCGCGATGAAGCCGGCGCCACCGAGCTTGATCGTTTCCTGGCGGTCACCGGTCTTGGGATCGAAGGCCACGGCTTCACCCAGCGAGTTGACCATCACGAGACGGTCGGAGGCCAGGATCGGGCCAGCCCACAGCGGAACCTTGCCGACCTTCTTTTCACGACCAAGCCCGAAGAAACCCTTCTTGGTCTTCTGTACGCCGGCGTTCAGATCCTTGATCCAGTAAACCTGGCCGCTTTCACGGCTGACGCAGATCAGTTCGCCTTGCAGGCTGACGAGGAATACGACGTCCCCGGCTACCCACGGCGTATTGACGCTGTCGGCATCGACCTTCCAAGCCGGGTTACCGGTCTTGGCGTCCATGGCCTGGAATACGCCCGAATGACTGGCCGCGAAGATGGTGCCGTTATAGAGCACCGGCCGACCGGAAATATCGCGGATTTCCGACAGGGCGTTCGTGCGGCTCGATTGCGCCAGAACCTGCTGCCAGATAGGGTCGCCCGTGGACGTACTCAATGCCACCAGTTCACCGGAAGAGAACGGTGCATAGATAACGTCACCGGACACGACAGGAGACGATGATTTCAGCAGGCGCGCCGGCTCGGCGATGGCCTGATAGGTCCAGACCATTTCACCCGTCGTGCGATCAAAGGCGAAAATCTGATTGTCGACATCGGTAGCGAAGACATAAGCCGCATTGACGGTCGGGGCGGCGTGAAGCTGAGTATCGACAACCTTTTTCCATACTTCGGCACCGGTAGCGGCATCGAGCGCTTCGACAAAGCGGAAGCCGGACGTGACGTAAAGCTTGCCGTCGGCCAGTGCCAGACCGCCGCCGAATGCCGTCTTGTCGCGTTTGTTGTGCGGGTTGAGATCGATGCTCCACACCTGATTGCCGGTCGCCACATCATGGGCCGAAACGCGCGCTTCACCGTCCATCGTATAGATAAACTGGCCATCCGAAACCGGTTGGGCCAAAACCTCGGTCGCGCCCTTGCTCGGCGCGCCGACAGACTTGCTCCAGGCCACTTTGAACTCTTTAGCGGCAGCAGCATTCTGCACCAGGGTATCAGGGCCACTGGACAGAGGCCAGTTCGGAACGGCAGCCGCCGGCGGCAGATAGTAACCGATGCCTTTCAGGCTCTTGGAAGGTTGCAGCTTCTGATCGAAGGCGACAATGGAAATGCGCTGGCCCTGCGAAGCAACGGCACCCTGATCACTGTTGTGATTCTTGAACGGGTTCAGCTTACCCGCCGTTGAGCAACCACTCAATGTGATGGCGGCGGCCGCCGCCAGAACCAGTAGGCTGGCGCCCTTCCGTTTGGCACCTTTGAAATTAACCATCGACAAGCTCATATGCGGGTTTTCCATAACAAGAATTCTGAATGTGACCGGCGGGACGCCGAGCCTGTAGATTTTATTGTGCGGGCGCCTGTTGGGCATCCTGCGGCATACCCTGCATCGGCATTTGCGGCATGACCGGAATGGGCGCTTCCGGCAGCTTGATCATGGCCTGAGCCGTGCCGATGGCGCCGGAATCGATGGCAGCGACGAAAGCGGCCGCGCGTTGTTTCACGCCATCCGGTGTACCCAGCGTCACCGAAAGCACTTGCAGATCGGTACGGGCGCCTTTGATATCACCGGCTTGCAACTTGGCCATGGCCAGGGCTTCCTTGGCCATGGCAACGAAAGGACGGCCATCCTTCATCAATGGTTCCAGACGCTTTTGCGTATCGGCGAGGCTGCTGGTATCCATGGCGAGCAAGGCCGCCTTGAGCGCAGCGCCGTCGCTGATAAGCGCACTGTTCGAAGTCTTGGCAGCCAGGTCGAGATCGGCGAGCGCTTCAGCGGTCTTGTTGTCTTCGATTGCCAGACCGGCCAGTTGTTGCAGGGCCAGCGCTTTGTAGGTCGGATTGCCGGCCTTTACGGTTGCCTCAAGCTGGGTTTTCGCCACAGCCTTGTCGCCCTTACCAAGCGATTCGACCGCTTGTCCGTAGCTTTCCGAGGCCTTGGCGGCAAGGTTGGCCTGCCAGCTTTGATATCCCCAGACAGCGAGCGCGATCACCAGGGCCAAAATCAGGACACCCGCCACCCAGGGCCAGGCTTTCTTGACGATGCCGATCCATTTATCGGCGCGCAGGTTCTCTTCGGTTTCGTCAAAAATGTCGCTCACGGCGAATCCTTCATCAATCATTATCTTCGGGGGAATGCCCGTCAGGCGCTCCAATTCGGCGCGAACCTAACCTTTGGCACGGGTTAACGCAACCGGATACAGCGGCGTGACCGCTCGCCTTCCCCCAATTTTCTCTTAACTCTACTTATTTAGAAAAATATGTCTCTTCTGGGGCGGGGAAGGTACGGTCCCTGACATCTTTTGCATAGGATTCAACCGCCACGCCAATCTCGGTGCGCAAGTCGGCATAGTGACGGACAAATTTCGGCGTCCAGTCGAACAGACCCAGCATATCGTCGGTCACCAGAACCTGCCCGTCGCAATCCGCCGAAGCTCCGATGCCAATCGTCGGTATATTAACCAGCCTGGTGATTTCGCCCGCCAGATCGGCAGCGACTCCCTCGACGACAATGGAGAAAGCACCGGCGGCTTCGCTGTCCTGTGCCTCCTTGATGACCTTCAGGCGTTCGGCTTCGGTGCGTCCCTTGGCCTTGAATCCGCCGTCAACATTGACCGCCTGCGGCCGCAAGCCTACATGGCCCATGACAGCGATACCGCGCGCCGTCAGATAGTGGATCGTATCGGCGACCGTCGGTCCACTTTCCAGCTTCACCGCCTGCGCGCCCGTCTCCTTCAGCAAACGCACGGCATTGGCGAAGGCCTGTTCGGCGCCGGCTTCATAGGAGCCAAACGGCATATCCACGACCACAAACGCCTTTTCAGCCCCGCGCATAACGGCCTGACCGTGCAGGATCATCATTTCCATGGTGACCCCGATCGTATTGGGCAAACCATGGATCACCATGCCGAGGCTGTCGCCGACCAGAAGGATATCGCAATGCGGGTCCATGATCCGCGCCATCGGCGTGGTATAGGCGGTCAGTACGACCAGCGGGGTCTGGCCCTTGCGGCCTTGGATTTCAGGGGCGGTCAGGCGCTTTGTGCGGCTGGGGGCGGTTTGGCTGCTCAAGGGGCACTCTCGTGTTTAGCTAAATGAAACTCCCTGCGCTTATCAAAACGCTAGATAGTCTCTTCCTGTGAATAGGCGTAATACAGCGCCAGGCAGGCTAAACATAGGGAAAAACTGACCCAAAAGAAGAGCGGGGTCTGCATAATGCCGAGATAATGCATCGATGAATAGAACAGGTTGACGATGTTCTTGCCGATGACATCGAAAAATTCGACGCCCGCCCGAAAGGTCTGGTCGGTTTCGACACGCGCCATCCGGCTGCCATTCAACACCTTTTCGCCAAAGGTCCAGTTGGGGACACGCACGAACTGCGCCAGTGCATAAAGCCCGCCAATCAATCCCGCCAGCGCAATAACACCCTGACGTATCCACAATTTCAGCCTCAGGCCGCGCATTACGCGCGCCGAAAAAGCCGGGGCGTCTCCATAAACAGACGTCGCCGCGAACAGGTCGCGGATATCGTCCTCATCTAATTTCATATCGCTCATGTTCCGGTTTCCAATGCGGGAGTCGGTTTGGCGTTCAGAATTGTCTTCAACTGATCCATGGCTCGCTTGATATGGCTTTTGACTGTGCCGAGCGGCAGTTTGAGTTCACCGGCGATTTCCTGATGGGACAGGTCGCCGCTGAAATTCAGCGTGACGCACAGCCGTTCCACAGGTTTAAGGCGATTTAAGGCCGCATCGAGATTGTGGGCACGAAATTCACCTTCGTTGGCAGCCGGTTCAGGCTCATAGGGACTCATATCATCGGTCAGCAGGTATTTTTGATTCGACCGCACCTTTTTCAGATAGCGGCGGGAGGCGATTCGCTTCAGCCAGCCAACAAAGGGTCCGTCAAAACGGAACTCCGACAAATGCTCATAAGCGCTCATGAAAGCCTCCTGCGCCATATCATCGGCATCGGCGCCTTGCGCGCCCATCCGGCGAATATGGGTCCGCAACAGGCTGCCGTGGCGACGCACCAGTTCAGCGAAAGCCGACTTGTCGCCGCCCAGGCACAAGCGTACGAGATCGACATCGGACTGTCGCGTCAGATCAAGCTTGTCGCTTGTCAGGCCCATGATTCGGTTTGCTCCGGGTTGCCGCAATAAGGCTTATTGCTTACGGCTGCCAACTATGCCGAGGATCAGCAAAGCGATGCCGATAAAGCCCGGAATAGCGGCCACGCCGGCAAGCGTACCAATCATGTAGCTGTGCGTCACGGCGTCCAGCGCCACCAACCCGAGAGCAATGGCGATGAGGATAAGACCAGCCCGCACGTCATTCGCGGAGGTACGCGGCTTCTTTTGCAGGCTTTTCAGGCTGTCGAGAAATTCAGGCGGCAGGCTGTCGCTCTTCTCAATTGCCATACGCAGGGTTTTTTGCTTCTCGGCATTGCTGCGGTACATAAAAAGGAAGATGATGCCGACGATAAAAACCGGCATCCCCAAAGCCAAGATGACCGCCAGAAGGCCTGTGGCACTGTCCCAATCCATTGAAATACTCCTTGAGTTTGCATTTACGGGAACGCCCATAGCGGCCCTTTGAATAATAAGAGGCCCGTACCCTGCCTTTCAGATGCAAAGAGTCGCATTAAGTTTTCGTAATCAGATTATTTTCGCATGCCCCTTGCGAAAGATTATATTTAGATATATCTAATTTGCATCGAAATTGACGCGCGCATCGGAAGGTCGCGTTTATAATTTCGATATATCGAGTTACAAACTATATATAACAAAGGAGACCTCATATGCGAGGCATGTTTTTTCACCGTCGCGGACACGATGCTGGTCCTGACCGCACGCACGGCCATCGTGACGGGTTTGGTGGCGCTGGGCGCGGCTTCTTCGGCGGCCACGGCCGTGAAGGTTTTGACCGCGGTTTCGACCGCATGCGCGGTGGCCGCGACGGGCGTGGCTTTGGTCACGGCGGTCTGCGGCTGGTACTGCTCAAACTCATCAGCGAAAAGCCCAGCCACGGCTACGAACTGATCAAGGCTGTTGAGGATCGCTTCAACGGCGCCTACAGCCCCTCCCCCGGCGTGATCTATCCGACCCTGAGCTGGCTGGAAGACGAAGGTTTCATCACCATCGCCCCCGGCGAAGACGGTCGCAAGTCCGCCACCATAACCGAAGCCGGCATTGCCCATCTGGCTGAAAAGGCCGAGCAGGTCGATCAGTTGTTCTCAATGATGGACGGCCAGCGCACCGAGCATGGCGATTATGCCCCTCTCTTTCGCGCCATGGCCAACCTGAAGGCCGCTTTGCGGACACGCGGCATGCGTGCCATGAACAAGACCGAGATCGAAACGGTCGTCGATCTGATCGACGATGCCGCCAAGAAAATCGAAAGATTGTAGTTATGGATACGGAAACCGACAGACGTTCGGTCACCCGCATCCGTTACGAAACCCGCCATCGGGAACTGACGGTGACGCAAGTGCAGGTGATCACACCTCACCTGCTGCGCGTCAGCTTCACCGGTGATTTCACCGGCTTCCAGAGCCTGGGTTTCGATGACCATATCAAGCTGTTTTTCCCCGATCCGGAAACCGGTATTCTGACCCTGCCGAAGCCCGGCATGCCGCCTGGTAATGGCCCCAAACCGGTCATGCGTGACTACACGCCCCGCCGGTTTGACGGCCAGACACTGGATATTGAATTCGCCATGCACGACGCTGGCCCGGCCACAGCCTGGGCCATGAACGCCAGGCCGGGCGATATCCTGAATATCGGTGGTCCGCGTGGATCAATGTTGATTCCACTTGCCTATGACAGCTATGTGCTGATCGGTGATGATACCGCCCTGCCCGCTATCGCGCGGCGGTTGGAAGCATTGCCGGCCGGTACAAAGGTCTGCGTGGTGGCTGAGGTCGATGGATTTGAGGATCGCCTGCATTTCGAGACCAAAGCCGATGCGACCGTCCACTGGGTCTATCGTCAGGGCGGCCACGCCAACTGTCTTAACGACGCACTCAAGGCGATGCATATGCCGCAGGGCGCCGTTCATGTCTGGGTGGCGTGTGAAAGCGCACAGGCCAAACTGGTTCGTCAACAGTTGATCGACGATCACGGCGTCAATCCGCAGTGGATCAAGGCATCCGGTTACTGGCGAAAAGGTGACGCCGGTGCGCATGATATGATCGGCGACTGATTTTTTAACCAAAGTGAAGGCAACAGAGACTATATTGCGGCTAAAGGTTTGGGGCTTCAGTCATGCGCTTATTGACGTTATTTATTCTCGTTTTTTCACTGGCGTTGCCGGCAACCGTTCAGGCGGCTGATCTTTCCGGCATATGGCAAAGGTCTGGGCAAGATTCCGGGCAAAGTAGCAAAGGCCATGTCCGCATCGCTTTCGCGCCCTGCGCCGGCGGTATCTGCGGCAAGATCGTCTGGCTTGATCCGGCCACCAAAAGCAAGGCGCGGATCGGTGACCGGATTTTCTACGACCTGGCCCGCAATGGCGCCAAGGGGTGGAAAGGCAAGGCTTTCAGCCCAAAGGAAAACAAGACCTATACCGCGACCCTCGTCATGGAGGGTGGCACTCTTTCCAGCAAGGAATGTCTGTTCGGTGACCAAATCTGCCGCTCCGAAACCTGGATACGCGTCAATTAGACCAGGGCCTGCAATTCGGCGCTGTCCGGCTTGAAGCCAGCAATGATCTGTCCATTTGCCTCAAAGATCGGGCGCTTGATCATTGATGGCTGTGCGATCATCAAAGCTATGGCTTTCGTTTCGTCCAGCCCTTGTTTCGCTTCATCCGGCAAGGCCTTGAAGGTGCTGCTGGCGCGATTGAGCACCTTTTCCCAGCCGATCTTTTTAGACCAGACGTTCAGGCGAGCAGCATCAATACCGGCCTTCTTGTAATCGTGAAAATCATAAGCGATGCCCCTGGCCGTCAGCCAGTCGCGCGCCTTTTTCACTGTGTCGCAATTCGGTATGCCATATAGAATCAAAGTCATGTCGTATAACTGCGCGCTTTTCAGCCTACCGTCCAATGACAATTTACCACCTCAGGCCGGCCATGCGCATTGTCGCCTTGCAGGCCTGTATTGCCCTTTCATTTCAGGCTTGTCGTGGAGTGTCAGGACTGCATCAAAGCGGACTTAATAGAGCCCTTCTGATTTTTCATTTTCGCCCCGACCCGCAAAGGCCGGGGTCGGCCCGCGAACGAAAAATTGGAACCTCTACATCATGCGTAAACATACCCTCCTGACCGCCACGGCCCTCGGACTGGTATTCGGTGGCGGAGGCATGATCCCGCAGGCCTATGCCGTGACATCCATATCCACAGCCACGACCGCGCCCCTCGTCACCAGTACGACCGGCGATCTGACCGTGACATCGGATGGTTCGATAACCTTGACCAATGGCACGGGCATCACGGTCAACAGCGATAACACTGTCGATTTGGAGGGCAGCGTCGCTATGTCGGGCTCTAATTCTGGATCTACCGGCATCCTGATCAGCGATTTCCCCGATCGTACCAAGGGCCTGACCCTGGCTGGCGCCATAACCGTCACCGACGACTATACAGCTTCGGACACCACCAGCCTCAATGCCTCGCTCGATGGTTATATCGATGCACCCTGGGCCCAAGGCACCGGCCGTTACGGCATCCATTCGGTTGGCGCCTCACCGTTCGTCGGCGATGTCAACATAACCAGCACCATCGATGTCGAAGGCAACGACTCTTACGGCATCCGCTTCGAGAACCAGATCAAGGGCGCCTTCACCTATGGTGGCGCCATGACCCTGATCGGCGACAATTCGACCGGCATCTCGCTGGATAAGGGCGTAACCGGCAATGTTCATCTGTCCGGCTCCATCAGCGTGCTGGGCCAGAATGCGTCGGCGATCAATCTCACCGGCGATCTCGGCGGCAACCTGATCATCGACGGCTCTTACACCGGTACCGCCTATAGCTCGACCTCGGCGCTCCCCCAGGCGACCTACGAAAATCTGATTCCAGGCAATAACCTGCTTCAGGACGGCCCGCTGGTATCCATCGCCGGCAATGTCGCCAATGGCGTCCTGTTCGGTTCCGCCGTCACAAGCACGGATGATGCCAATACCGACGAGGACGGTGACGGCCTGACCGATACGAACCAGACCACGGCCAGCCTGACCCAGTATGGGTCGGCGCCTGCGCTGGCGATCGGTTCGACAACGGGCGATATAACCCTGGGCGGCCTGACCTATGCCTCGACGGCCATCGCCCCGCCGGCTGTCAATTACGGCCTGCTTGATCGTGGTTCTATCGCGGCCTTCGGCGTTCATCCCGACGTAGACGCCACCGCCCTGCAAATCGGTGGAACCGGCCATGCGACCATCATCGACAACGGTATTGGCATCGCCGGCAGCGTCACCGCATCCAGCTATGGCGGTGACGCCACGGCGATTTCGCTGCTGGTGGGCGCCTCGACACCCCGGCTCGATATCGATGGCACAGTCTCCGCCACAACCGCGCAATATCTGACATCTGTCGTGGATACCGCCGGCAATACTGTATATACGGTTTCCGATGTCGGCATGGCCACCGCCGTCAGCATCGCCGCAGGCGCCAGCCTGCCCACGCTCAATGTCGGCGCCAGTTCGGCGATTTCAGCCTCGTCTTCGGGTTCGACGGGCAGCGCCACAGCTATTTTCGACGCCTCCGGTACCCTGACCTCGATCATCAATAACGGCACCATCAGTGCTGGGATCACGGCCAGCGATGACAACGGCGACGGCGTGGCAGAAACCATTACCGGCAAGGCGACGGCGATAGATGTCAGGGCCAATACCACGGGCGTCACCCTCACCCAGGTCGATACCGCCCCCACTGACAGCGATGCCGACACGGCCATCGCCGCGCCCGCGATCTTTGGCAATATCCTTTTCGGCTCCGGTAACGACACCCTGTCGTCTTCCGGCGGCTTAATTTACGGCAATATCGATTACGGCACCGGTACCGGCAGCTTTACCCTGACAGACAAGGCTGCGTTTCTCGGCAAGTTGACCTCCGCCGGCGAAATAGCCATGAATATCGACAGCGGCGCCACCGCCGCCCTGCTCGCCGGCAGCTCGATCAAATTCAGCACCCTGCATGTCGGATCGGACAGCTCCATTGCCCTGACACTGTCCACCGGCACCCCAAATGCGCCGATCCTGGCCGGTTCCGGCGCGGTGGTCTTCGACGACGGCGCCAAGCTGTTCCTGACGCTCGACAAACTCCTGATCACACCGACCAGTTTCACCATCCTGACCGGTTCAAGCATCAGCCTCGGTGACCTGGTCACCTCGACCCTGGACGGCTATATTCCCTATCTTTACCATTCGGACCTGACGCTCAACGATACGAATACCACGCTCTCAGCCGACTTCAGGCTCAAGACGCAGGGAGAAGCCGGCTACTCCAATAACCAGTATGCCGCGCTGATGCCCGTTCTGGCCGCCGCCGCACAGGACCCCGGCGCCATATCGTCATTGCTGGCGGCGACCAACAAGGATGCCTTCGACCAGATATACAACCAGTACCTGCCCGATTATTCCGGTGAAAATCTCATTTCCCTTTCGATGGGATCGGCCTCGCTGAATCGTTCGCTCGGTAATCTGACCCTTATCCCAGACAATAACGGTGGCCAGTACTGGCTTCAGGAATACGGTTACGGCATCAATCGTTCGTACAGCGATACAGCCGGCTTCAAATCGACAGGCTTCAGCTTTGCCGGTGGCCGCGAAAGACAGGTCTACGGCAACCAGATGGTCGGCACCTACCTGTCACTGACCTCCGCCTCGCCGCGCGACACCTTCGCCCTTGCCGCGGAAGACATGGCTAATTCCGACCTGACCCTGGGGGCCTACTGGCGCCTGAATACCAGCGGCCTGAAAGCCTGGATGCACGCCGGCGTGGGCTACGATACCTTCAAGACCACGCGTAACGTGCTGACGACAACCGTCAACCACATAGCGACGGCGAAATGGGACGGCTATTCGGTCAGTGGCGGCGCAGGCGCCTCTTACGATTATCGCCTTGGCAAGTGGGGCGTCACGCCGCAGGTGCTTATCGATTACTATCAGCTCAATGAAAACAAGCACACGGAAAGCGGCGGCGGCGATTATTTCGATCTGGCCGTTGGCGCGCGCGATGGACACCTGCTGAGCTCGACGGCGTTGCTGAACCTCAGCTACAGAACCTCCTTCCTGAAGCCGGAACTTTGGGTCGGTTACAAGCAAAACCTGTCAGCCACCCTGCCCGATACCGTCGCCAACTTTAATGGCGGCGACAGCTTTACGCTGGTCGGTGGCAATATCGAAGGGGGCGGGCCGGTCGCCGGCTTCCGCCTGTCAGCTGACAATCCATACAGTTATTTTTCGATCGAGGCCGAATATCAGCAATTGCCGCAATACACCAATACCTCGGTGTCCTTGCGTACACGCTTCCAATTCTAGGGTTGTTTAGACTTACCCCTGGGCGGCCATCAGTGCCGCCAGTTGGATGGCCGACAGGCTGCCGATCTGGCCCGGCGTCAGATAACTGATCTGATCCGGTGTCAGGGCCTCGATCTGGTAGGAATTCAAGCCTGTCAGGAAAGTCGTCCCCAGGCTGCCCATGGTTGTTGTCGTCAGCCCGCTGATCTGCACGCCTGAAATAGCCGCCATTTCGCCAGGCGACAGGTAATCGAGCTGGGTTACTGTCAGCGCGCCAAACTGACCGGACGACAACGTCTTGAACTGCGTCACCGTCAGGGCCGCGATCTCATTGGTGGTCAGGTTGGAAAGCTGAGTGGCCGACAGACTGCCGACCTGCGTCGTCGTCAGGGCCGCGATCTGCGCCGTCGTCATGGCGCGCAGTTGCATTCGCACCAGTCCGGCCAGTTGCGTCGTCGTCAATGAGGCGATTTCGGTGGTGCTGAGGGCCGTGATATCCGAAGCGGAAAGCGAGCCGATCTGCGTTGCCGTCAGACCCGCCAGCTGCGTCAGGGTCAGGGCCTCTATCTGGGTCTCGGTCAGGCCGCTGATCGCATCGGTCGACAAGGCGCTGATCTGGGTGGAGTTGAAAGCCGACAGCTGATCCAGCGACAAGGCCGCCATTTCTGTCGCCGTCATGCCGCTGATGCCGGTATTCGATAAGGATGCAATCTGGGTCGTCGTTATGGAATCTATGTGCGCTTCCAGAAGCGTGGCGACGCCTGTTCCCGACAGGGAGCCAAACTGCACCATGGTCAATTGAGAAATCTGGGTCTGCGTCAGGGCATTAATTACCGTCGTGGACAAGGCACCCATCTGGGTCTGGGTCAGGCCGGAAATTTGCGTAGTGGTCAGGGCCGCCGTCTGACTTGCGGTAAGGCCTGTCAGTCCTCCGGTGGAAAGGCCACCGATCTGCCCGGAACTCAGGGCCGCCAGTTGAGTAGTGCTCAGGACATTTATTTCGGTCGAGACCAGCCCAGTCAATTGTGTCGTCGTCAGGCTCGCCAGTTGATTGGTGCTGAAAGCCGTGATGTCGGTGGTCGATAACGCGCCCATCTGATCTGCCGTCAGCCCCTTGAGCTGTGTCGTCGTCAGGGCGCCGACCTGTGAGGCGGTCAGGGCGCCGATATAGGTCGTCGAAAGCCCTGAAAGCTGGGTCGAACTCAAGCCCTTCAACTGGATCGTCGACAGCGCTGCAACTAATTCCGCGGTCAACCCGGCCATGCCGGTGATCGACAGACCGGAAAGCTGGGTCGAGGTCAGCGATGCCAGTTGCGTCACCGTCAGCGCCGAAGTTTCCGTCGTGGTCAGGCCCGCTATCTGGGTCGACGTCAGGATCGCCAGTTGCGTCGCGGTCAGGGCCGCCATGCCGGTGGCCGCCAAAGCGCCGAGTTGCCCGGCCGTCAGCGCCTTGAACTGCGTCGTCGTCAGAGCCTGCAACTGCGTTTCGGTAAAGCCGCTGACGGCCGTCACCGACAAGGCCGCCATCTGGGTCGTCGTCAATGCCTGGAGCTGGGTCGAGGTCAATACGGCCATTTCAGTCGTCGTCAGCCCCTTGAGCTGGACCGTCGTCAGGTTACCCACCTGCGCCGTCGTCAATCCCTGGACCTGGGTGGTCGTCAGATTACCGATCTGCGTCGTTGTAAGGCTCTTAAGTTGCGTAGTGCTGAAAGCCGCGATTTGCGTGACATTCAAGTCCGCCACGTCTTCCGTCTCCATTGCGGCCACCTGTGTGGCGCTCAGGGCGCTGATCTGTGTCGTCGTCAGCATGCCGATCTGGGTTTCGTTCAGTCCCGCAATGGCGTCAGCGTTGATAGCCGCCACCTGGGTCGTCACGAGGGCGCCGATCTGCGTCGTCGTCAGGGCGCCAAGCTGGGTATAGTTCAGCCCCGCGATCTGAGTCGTGTACATGTTCGCTAACGCGGTCGTCGTCAGCCCCGATATCTCATCGGGATTCAGCGCGGCGATCTGCGTCTGGGTCAGGCCGTGAAGCTGGGTTGTCGTCAGGGTCGCCAGATGCGTGGCGTTCAGAGCCGCTATCTGGCTGGTCGTCAGCGAACCCAGTTGCGTCGAGGTCATCGAGGCCAGTTGCGTCAGGGTCATGCCCTCGATCTGGTCGTCATTCAGGCCCTGAATGCCGTCCGTCGATATGGCGGCCAGTTGGCTGGTGGAAAAGGCCGACAACTGGGTTTGCGACAGCGCCTGAATCTCGGTGGCGTTCAGCCCCTTGATCTGGGTCGTCGTCAGGGCGCTCAACTGGGTTGTCGTCAGTCCCTCGATATTGGTTTCGTTAAGATGACCGATCTGTGTCGAACTCAGGCCCTTGAGCTGGGTCGTGGTCAGGGTCGCCAGACCGGTGGAGGTCAATCCACCGAGACTGTCCGAACCCAGGGCATTGATCTGCGTGGAGGTCAGGACGCCCAGTTGCCCGCTGGTCAGGACCTCAAGTTGCGTGGAGGCCAGGCTGCTGACCTGTGTGGTCGAGAAACTGGCAATATCTGCCGTCGTCAATCCAGCCACCTGTGTCGTGGTCAGCGCCGCGATCAGGGTGCCGCTCAGGCCCTTGATCTGCGTCGTCGTCAGGGTGGCGAAATCGGTGACAGACAAGCCGGTGATACCGGTCTCGGACAGCCCCCCGACCTGCGTCGAACTCAGGGCATCCAATTGACTGGTGGTCAGTTCATCCACCTGCGTCGATGACAGGCTGCCAAGCGCGGTGGTGCTGAGATTGCTGATCTGGCTCGCGGTCAGGCTGGTAATCTGGGTCTCTTCCAGAGCCGCGATGCCGGTAGCCGTCAGTCCTGAAATCTGCACCGATGTCAGGCCGGCCAGCAGCGTGGTCGAAAGTCCCTTTACCTGGGTTTCCGTCAAGGCGCCGATCTGGGTAGAGGTCAGGCTGCTGACCTGGGTGGATGTCAGGCTCGATATCTGCGTCGAAGTCAGACCGCTGACGCCGGTTTCCGACAGGTTGGCGACCTGCGTCTTGTCCAGCGCAGCCAGCTGGCTTGTGCTTAGGCTGGCCACTTCGTCAGCGGTCAGTCCCTTGAGCTGGATCGTGGTCAGGCTGGACATCTGAAGCGTCGACAGGCCCTTGAGCTGGGTCGTCGACAGATAACCGATTTCCGTCGCGGTCATGCCCTTGATCTGCGTCGTGGTCAGGAGCGAAATGTCACCGGAGGTCAAACCCGTAAGGGCTGTGGAGGTCAGCGCCCCGATCTGCGTCGAGGTCATGGCCTTCAATTGATCATCTGTCAGCGCATTGACCTGACTGTCACTCAGTCCGGCCAGCGCCGTCGCGGTCAGGGCGCCGATCTGAGTGGCATTGAACGCCTGTAACTGACTGGCGTTCAATGCGCCAAGTCCGGTGGCGGTCAATCCCTTGATCTGGGTTGTCGTCATACCCTTAAGAACCGTTTCCGTCAGTCCGGAAATCTCATCCTCGGTCAGGGAGGCAATCTGTTGGGTGGCAAGGCCATTCAACTGCGTCACGTTCAGGCTGGCCATCTGGTCCGCTGACAGACCGCCAAAGGCTGTCACTGTCAGGGCTGCCAGTTGTGTCGCAGTCAGAAACGACAGTTGCGTCGTCGTTATCGCGCCCGTTTCAGTGGCCGTCAGGGCCGCCAGCTGCCCCGTGGACAGGACGGCGACTTCCGTATTGGTCAATCCGGCGATCTGATCTTCACTGAGTTGTCCAATCTGTGTCGCCGTCAGGGCCTTGAACTGCGTCGTGGTCAGGCTTTGCAGTTGCTCCGTTGACAGGCTTTCGATGCCGGTGGTGCTGAGCGCCGCGATCTGCTTTGTCGTCATCGCCGCCAGTTGCGTCAGGGTCAGGGCTGAAACCTGGCCGCCGCTCAAACCGCTGATCCCCGTCACCGAGAAGGCGCTGATCTCGGTCGTGGTCAGGCTGGCGACCTGTTCATTGGTCAGGGCCTGTATCTGGGTGGCGGTCAGGGCGCCTAACTGAGACAGGCTCAGGGCTGCCAGGGCCGAGGTGGACAAGCCGGCGATCTGATCGCCGGTCATGGCCGCGATCTGGGTCGTCGTGAAGACAGCGATCTGGTCCGCGGTCAGGCTGGCGATCTGTGTATTGCTCAGCCCTCCCATGCCCGCCTTGGAAAGCGCGGCGATCTGGCTGGTGCTCAGGGCCGCCATCTGCGTATCCGACAGGCCGCCGATCGCCGTCGCGGTCAGGCCCATGATCAGCGTGGCGGTCAGGCTGGCTGTCTGAGTGATGTCCAGGCCCCCGATCTGGTCATCGCTCAGCGCGCCGGCTTCGGTGGCAGTCAGGCTTTTGAGCTGCGTGGTGGTCAGCGAAGCCAGGTCGTCCGGGTTGAGTTCGGAAATCTGCGTGGCGCTGAGACTCCTGACCTGAGTCGTCGACAGCGCTTGCAGGGTGGTCGTGTCGAAAGCGTCAAGCTGCTCCGCGGTAAGCCCTTTTATGGCCGTGCTGTTGATATAGCGGATTTGCGTCGTATTCAGACCTGTAACCTGCTCGGTCGTCAGGCTGGACAGGCCTGTTGCGCTTAGCGCCTTGATCTGGGTGGTCGAGAGCTGGCCCATCTGAGTGGTGGTCAGGCCAGACAGATTGCCGCCGCTCAATCCCGCAATGGCCGCCGCACTCAAACCCAGAAGCTGGCCGGTACTGAGTTCCGATATCTTGTCGGAACTCATGCCGGCCAATTGGGTAGAGGTCAGGACATTCATCTGCGTCGATGTCATCACTGCCAACTGGGTATCGCTGATCGCGCCCATTTGGGCCGCCGTCATGCCCTTGATTTGATTGGTCGCCAGAGCCGTCAGTTGCAGGGTTGTCAGGGCCGCGATCTGATCGTTGGAAAAGGCCGCGATCTGGGTCGAGGTCATGGCGCGCAGAAGCGTCGTATTCAGGCTGGCAATCTGATCAATGGTCAGGCTCGATGCGGCAGTCGTGGTCAGCGCCGAAATCTGCTTCGTGGTCAGGACATTGATCTGAGTCGAGGTCAGGGCCGCGACCTGGGTATCTTTCAGGCCACTTAACCCGGTCGTGGACAGGGCTGACATCTGGGTGGTCGTCAGTTGCGAAACCTGATCCGTGGTCAGCGCCCTGATCTGCGCCGCGGTCAGGTTATTTAGCTGTGTGGCGCTGAATCGCATCAGGTCCGAAGGATCGAGCGAGGCAATCTGATCCGCGCTCAGCGCCTTGATCTGCGCCGTGGTCAGCGCCATCAGTTGCGACGTGGTAAGCGCCGTCAGGTCATCCGCCGACAGGCTGGCCACCTGGGTTGCGGTCAGGTTGGAAACCTGGCTTTCCGTCAGGGCTGCTATCTGCGTATTGCTCAGTTCCGCGATATCGGTGGCATTCAATCCGCGCAACTGGGTCGTCGTCAGCGATCGCAATAACGTCGTCGTCAACGAGGTCATCTGGTTGTCGCTGAGCGCGCTGATCTGCCCGGCGGTCATAGCCCCCCATTGCTCAGTGCCAAGCGCCGCCAGCTGCGCGGTACTGAGTTGAGAAATCTCGGTGGTTGTCATCGCCGCAATAAGCGTCGCCGGCAGCGCCTTGACCTGCGTTGTGGTCAGGCCGGTGATATGCGCTTCGCTAAGGCCTTTTACAGCCGCCGTCGTCAAAGCGCCCAACTGCGCTGTCGACAGGGCGTTGACCTGGGTATTGGAAAGAGTCCCGATATCTGTCGCGGTCAGTCCCTTGATCTGGGTGGTGGTCAGGAGTGACATCTGTGTCAGGGTCAGACTGGCGATCTGGTCTTCATTGAGATAACCGATCTGGGTCACCGTCAGTGCACGCAATTGCGTGCTGTTCAGGCTGCCGATCTGGCTCGCCGTCAACCCTTGCAATGCCTTCGAACTCAAGGCCGACACCTGGCTGGCCGTCATCGACGCCAGTTGCGTATCGGTGATCGAACTGATGATATCCTGCCCGAGGCCGCCGATCTGGGTGGCGGTCAGGTTGCTGAGCTGCGCTGTGGAAAGCGCCTGAAGCTGTTCCTGATTCAGCACACCGACGCCGGCGGCCGTCAGTCCCTTGATCTGCGTTACCGTCAGACTGCTAATCAGTGTGGCGCTCAGTTCGCTGACCTGAAAAGTCGCCAGGCCGGCGATCTGCGTGGAACTGATGCCCGCCAGTTGCGTCGTGGTCATGGCACCGATATCGTCGGCCGTCAGTCCCTTGATCTGCGTGACGGTAAGCGCGTTGAGCTGCGTAGACCCTAACGCCAGAAACTGCGTCGTGCTGAGTGACTGCAATGCCGTCAGGCTCAACCCCTTGATCTGGTCCGTTCGCAGCAGGCCAAGCTCGGTTTCGGTCAGGCTGTACACCTGACGATCGGTCAGCGCGTTCAACTGGACTGAGGTCAGCGCGCCGATCTGGGTGGCTGACAATGCAATCAGCAGCGAGGTATCCAGCCCTTTGATCTGGGTGGTGTTAAGCGCGGTGATCTGCGTCTCGGTCAGGGCAGCGGCCTGGATGGAAGACAGAGCGTCTATCTGTGTTTCAGACAGCCCCTTGATCTGGGTGACCGTCATCAGGCCGACACGATCGGCACTCAGGCTTTCAATCTGGTCATCGTTCATCGCCCTGAGCGCCGTTGCGGAAATCGCCGTCCACTGACCGTCATTCAGGCTATTGATAAAGGTCGTCGTGACCTGGCCGATCTGGCTGGCTTGCAGATAAAAAACCTGTGTGGAACTGAGACCGCTCAATTGATCCGCGCTCAACCCATTGAGTTCGTCAGTGGTCAACGCCTTGATCTGGGTTGAGGTCAGGGCTGAAATCTGCGTCGAGGTCAGGGCATCTAACTGCGTCGTGGTCAGGGACTGCACCTCGGTCGTCGTCATCCCCTTGATCTGGGTTTGCGACAGGCTGGCGAAATCCGTGGCATCGAGCACATTCAGCCCTGTGGAACCCATCCAGTTGATCTGTGTGGAGGTCAGGCCGGCCAGTTGAGTCGTCGTCATGGCGTCGATGATCGTCGACGGCAATACTTTCATCTGCGTCGAATTCAACCCCGATAACTGCGTCGAGCTGAAAGCCGCCAGTTGCGTCGTCGTCAGGAAGCCCAGCTGTTCGGCATCCATGCCCTTCATCTGCGTCGCGGAAAGCACCGCAAGCTGGGATGGCGACAGGACGGAGAACTGCGCGGTGGACAATTCCCCGATATCGGTCGAGGTCAGGCCCTGGATCTGCTGCGTGGTCAGGGCCGCGATTTCCTCAACACCAAATGCATCCATCTGGGCTTCGAGCAGGACCGACAACTGCTTGCCGGAAAAGGTCATCTGCGAAGCGGTGAAGGCGGCGATCTGCGTTGTCGTCAACGCCTTCATCTGGCTGGTGGAGATGGCCGCCATCTGCGTGGCGTTCAGCACCTGAATAACTTCGACCCCGAAGGCGGAAATCTGCGTCGCTGACAGCGAGGCGATATCGGTCGCCGTCATCGACTTGGCGGTCGTGGGCGACAGGGCAGCAATCTGACTGACGCTGTATGACGAGTAAATGGACGAGACCACGCGCGTTCGCTTCCCTGCTGCCTTCAAATATGTCGATTGAAAGGGGCAGCGCAGCCTGCAATTTTAGAAGCCGGGTGTATTTTACACCCGCACACCCGCCTTTAGCACCCGTATATCACGTTCGGGGAGAAATACGGCAAAATAAAGGCAAAATCAGCAAGTATTTGTAATAACGCAGCTTTATCAATCTATTGTCGGTGGACTTAGCGAGAGTCGCGCCGGTATTGCAACGGGCTTTTAAAACCATATGCCCAGGCGCCAAGCCTGTGCGATTCAGCGTAGGCTTCATCATCCAGATACCGGCTGGAAAAACTGCGGTAGGCGACCGCCAGGCCCCGCCGGACCATTTCACCGCCCACATCCAGCCCGGCGGACGTCTTGCAGATCGCAACCGTTCGTCCGTAGGTGTCGATCGCCTGCTTTTCACACGTCAGCTTTTGCCCGCTTACCATGTTACTCAAGGATTTACGCGCTTCAACACCACAACGGAAACGGCCACAGGTCTGATCGCGCTCGAAGGCATCGACTCCGAACAAGCGGATATGCCGCTTGCCGATCACCAGCGTATCGCCGTCGATCACATAGGCCAGGCCTGTGACCGCCGGCTTTGCCATCGCCGAGCCAGCCCCTGCGCACAACGTCATACAGAGCGTAACCCCCATACAGAGTGTAACCCAAAGTGACGGGCGAATATATTTTTTGCGGTTGCGTAAGGCCGCCAAACTCTCTAACTGCCCGTCCATGATCACCCGTTTCGCCAATAGTTTTGCGCTTACGCACCTCGACATCATGTCCAAGCTTATTTGGGCCTGCAAGTCTGTGCGTCTCATTACACGCAATAAACCTTAAGGCGTAAGATCTTCCGATCGCGCCCCCTCCCGTTCCACGGGGCGCATACAGACACATGGCGCCCACAAAGGCCCCAAATGTCCGACCAGCCGCAAAATAAAAGCTTTCTCAGCAATCCGTGGGTTCTGACCTGGGGTGGCTATATTCTGGCTATGCTGGGGGCGTTTCTCTTCGCCAGCAAGGGCATCTGGATCAAGCTGGCCTATAATTACCACGTCGATGCCTCGGCTCTGATGGCGCTGCGCCTGTCCGTCGCCACGCCGTTTTTCGTCGTCTTCGGTTTGATCACCTTCCTGCGCGGCAAGGCGAAAGGCACCCATGACCTGCCGCCGATCGACCGCCAGCCCGGTCTTTACCTGCGCACCCTGGCGGTCGGCGCCCTTGGCTACTGGGTCGCCAGCTATACCGACTTCGAAAGCCTGACGACCCTGTCGCCACAGTTCGAACGGCTGATCCTGTTCACCTACCCGCTGTTCGTTATTCTCTTCGGCGCCTTTTTCTTCAAACAACCCATGCGCCTGAAAGCGGTCTGGGCCTTCGTCATCAGCTATATCGGCCTGGGACTGGTATTCATCACCGATCTGCACAGCCAGGGCGCGGCTGTCATCAGCGGCGTACTTTGGTGCACCATCTCCTCCGTCGCTTTTGCCCTGTATTTGTTGCTGGCCAAGCCGTTGATCAAACGCATGGGACCGTCTCTTTTTACCTCGTGGGCGATGAGCGGCGCAGCGCTGGCGACCGGCAGCCACTTCCTGATCGTGCACAGGCTGAGCGACATCCATATGACGCCGCCCCTGCTCACCCTGGTCATCGGCCTGGCTATCGGCGCCACTGTGCTGCCGAGCTACCTGACCAATTTCGCCCTTAGCCGGATATCCTCACAGGCCAACGCCATCATTAGCTTCATCAATCCGATTTTCACACTTATTTTGAGCGGATTGATCCTTAATGAGCATATCACCCTGGCTGACATCGCCGGCACTCTGCTGGTGCTGGCGGGCGTCGGGCTTTATATCTGGATCGACCGGCGAGCTACCCGTCAGGAAGCTTCGGCCTCCAGAGGGTAAGCATCCGTGCCCACTGTGGCGGCTCCAAAAAGATCGTCCGCTGTTCGTTGCAAAACCGGATGAATCCAGTCCGGCGCAATTTCCGCCAGCGGCCCCATGACGAAAGCACGTTCGGCAGCCCGCGGATGCGGCAAGATCAGCCCTTTTTCATTGCCTGACACGGTATCGCCATATACGATCAGATCGAGATCCAGCACGCGTGGCATGTTGAGCCGGCCATCGCGCACCCGCCCCGCCTCGCGCTCCAGATCATGCAAAACCGCCATCAATTCAGTCGGTTGCAAACAGGTTGAAATTTGCATGACGGCATTTACGTAGGCGGGATCTTCCGGATTGGGCCATGCTTTCGAAGACCAAAGGCGTGAAATTTTGTTCACAACCAGCCCCCGTCCCTGCAATCCCTTGACAACCTCGTCGAAAGCTTGCGATGCAGTCACCGGACCAGACAACAGGTTGGAACCGTAGGCAATAAAAACGGACATATTCTTATTTTCGCCTGCCATCTTAACTGCACATTTTCAGGATAGCGTTTAGCCATGAGCTTTTATCCGACAGATCGTATCGCCCTTTTTATTGATGGTGCCAACCTCTATTCGGCCGCCAAGGCGCTGAATTTTGACATCGACTATCGCAAGCTGCTTGATGAGTTCCGTAAACGCGGCATTCTGATCCGGGCTTACTATTATACGGCTCTGGTGGAGGGTGACGATTACTCACCGATCCGTCCGCTGGTCGACTGGCTGGACTACAACGGCTTCGCCCTGATTACCAAGACCGCCAGGGAATATACCGATGCCCAGGGCCGCAAGCGCTGGCGCGGCGACATGGATATCGAGATCGCCTGCGATATGATGGAAATGGCCGAACACGCCGATCATCTTGTGCTCTTTTCCGGTGACGGCGATTTCCGCCGCCTGCTCGAATCCGTCCAGCGCAAGGGCGCCCGCGTCACCGTCGTCTCGACCGTCAAGTCATCGCCACCCATGACCTCGGACGAACTACGCCGTCAAGCCGATACCTTCGTTGATCTCGCCGATCTGGCCTCCGTGGTGGGGCGTCCTCGCTCCAGCCACAATCCGCCGAAATTCCTGAATGCGGAAGAAGATTACGACGAAACGGTTTAATCCCGGTTTGATTTTTTATCCGGAATGCGCCCATCATGACGCGGTATCATTTGCGGAGTCACCGCCATGCTTGGCCTTAACCTGACCAATTCTGCCCCGACAGGCGCGCGCCCTCTAAACGACGCTACCCCCATGGGGTTCCTCGCCGTCAGTGATTTCGAACAGGCGCGGGCCTTTTACGAAGGGGTCCTAGGCCTGACGGTTTTCAGCCGGGATGACTTTGCCCTGGTTCTGCGTTCCGGCTCCACCTTGATCCGCGTTACCAAACCGCCGCAGCTCTATGTCGCCCCCTACACGGTCTTCGGTTTCCAGGTTAACCGCATCGAAGACAAGGTATTTGCCCTGACCGCCCTGAATGTGAAATTCGAGATTTACGACGGGTTAGGTGCCGCACAGACTCCGCATGGCATATGGACAGCGCCCAGCGGTGACAAGGTGGCCTGGTTCAAAGACCCTGATGGCAATCTGCTGTCGATTTCCGAACACAAGGTTTAAGCAATGGATCTGGGATTAAGGGGGCGTTACGCCATCGTCTGCGCCTCAAGCCAGGGACTGGGCAAGGCCTGCGCGCTGGAACTGGCAAAGGCTGGCTGCACTGTAGTGATCAATGGCCGTGATATCGGCAAGCTGGAGACTGTGGCTACCGAAATCCGCTCGGCAACCGGCGCCACCATTATCCCCGTTGCGGGCGATGTCGGACAAAAGACGACACAGGACGCCCTGATCAACGCCGTGCCGCAGGTCGATATCCTGGTCAATAACAACGGCGGCCCGCCCTTTCGCGATTTTCGGCAAGTCGATCGCGCCGCCATGCTGGAGGGCGTGTCCAGTAATATGGTGACGCCCATCGAATTGGTTCAGCGTGTCGTCGACGGCATGGTCAAACGGCGTTTCGGGCGCATTGTCAATATTACGTCCGGATCGGTGAAGATGCCTTTGTCCGGTCTGGACCTCTCCAGCGGGGCCCGCCTTGGCCTGACCGGCTTTTTGGCCGGCGTGGCGCGAAGCGTGGCCCATGCCAATGTCACCATCAATTTCCTGCTGCCGGGATCGTTCGACACCGACCGCCAAATCAGCGGCCTGACCCGCAAGGCCGAACAGCAAGGCATCGATGTGGCGACCGTGAAAGCACAAAGTGAGGCCGGCATTCCAGCAAAACGTTTCGGGGAACCATCCGAATTTGGCGCGGCTTGCGCCTTTCTGTGCTCGGCGCAGGCCGGCTATATCACCGGCCAGAGCCTGCTGATCGATGGCGGCGTCTTTCCGGGCGTACTTTAGCCCTTGTCGCGCATCAGCCTTTGTCTCTCATAAGTCTGGCTTTATCTCGCGCCCAGTCACGGTCGGCGCTGGCCTCACGCTTATCGTGCAGTTTCTTGCCCTTGGCCAGGGCAATTTCAAGCTTCACCTTCCCCTTGTCGTTGAAATAGAGCTTTGTCGGAATGATCGTCATGCCCTCGCGCTGGATGGCGATCATGAACCGGCTGATCTCCTTACGGTGCAGCAGCAGTTTGCGCGGGCGGCGTGGTTCATGATTGAAGCGGTTGGCGTGACCATAGATCGGGATATCGGCATTGATCAGGCACAATTCGTCGCCATTCTCAATGCTGACATAGGATTCGGCGATATTGGCACGCCCCTGACGCAGGGCCTTGACCTCTGTGCCGGTCAAAGAAATGCCGGCTTCGGTATTCTGTTCGAGAAAATAGTCGAACTTCGCCCGACGGTTATCGGCGATCGTCTTTGCTGTGCTGATGACGTCCATTATGCCGGTTCCGTATCAAGCCCCGCCAGAGTCAGCCCGGCAAGAGTCAGGGCCTGATCAACCAGCGGACGCACGGCCTGCGAACAGGCGACGATCGGGAGACGCACTTCGTCGGTGCAGATACCAAGGCGGCTCATGGCGTACTTGGTCGGCGACGGTGACGAATCGGCAAACAGCACCTTATGAAGCGTGATCAGCTTGTCCTGCCACTGGCGAGCCGTATCAAACGCCCCTTGCGCGGCAGCCTCATACATGGCCACCACCTGTGCCGGCGCCACATTGGAAGTGACTGAAATGACACCGTGGCCGCCGTGAGCCAGATAGCCCAGCAAGGTCGGGTCATCGCCGGAGATATAGGAGAAACCACCCTCGATCATCAAACGCTGCTGGCTGATGCGCTCCAGATCGCCGGTGGCGTCCTTGATGCCGACGATATTGGGCAATTTGGCCAGACGGGCAATCGTCTCATTGCTCATATCGACCACAGTACGGCCGGGGACATTATAAAGCAGAACCGGAATCTGAACCGTGTCGTTCAACGCCTTGAAATGCTGATACAAACCTTCCTGCGAGGGCTTGTTGTAATAGGGCGCCACCACCAGCACGGCATCGGCGCCAACGGTCTTGGCATGATGCGCCAGCTCAAGCGTTTCGGCGGTATTGTTGGAACCGGCACCGGCAATGACCTTGATGCGACCCGCTACCTTGCGGACGCATAACTCCACCACCTGGCGGTGCTCTTCCATGGAAAGTGTCGAGGTTTCACCGGTCGTGCCAACGGGTACGACACCATGCACGCCCGCCGCGATCTGAAGTTCGATCAGTTTTTCAAACGCCGCATAATCCACCTCGCCATCCTTGAACGGCGTCACCAGGGCGGTAATCACGCCGCGGAACAGGGGCTGGGCAGATGTATCGGTCATTCGTCTACTCTCGTCTCACCGCAAACACGGAAAGTTGTGGCTTTTCGGCCATCTGTGGCTTGGGATTATATAAAAATAGCCATAGATACACAAAGCTTTCGCTGCAATGGCTTTCTAAAAAGAAACTATCGCCTATAGTTCGGCCATCCCTCTTTTGGCCCAATGACAGGATTATTATGACCCCGACTGACCGCCAGAAAACACAACCGATCAAATCCTTTTCTCCCCTTTTTCACAAGACCCTGCTGATTATGGGAGTAAGCGCCCTCACCCTCGGCGCGCTGCAACCGGTAGCAGCCCAGGATGAGGTGACGCCCGCTGCCGCACAAACTCAGCCGGTTCCCTTTGATACCGCCCGCCCCTATGTGCCTTCCGGCTTTTCAAGCAATGACACGGCTCTGCTCGAACAGGCGCTTTCCGCCGTCAAATCGCGCAATTTCGTTGGCGCCGATTCGATGGCGGCCGGGCTGACCAATCCGGTGGCGCGCAAGATCGTCACCTGGACCATCATCAATAACGACGGCAATATTTACGGTTTCGCCGCGCTCGATGCCGCCCGCCGCGACCTGTGGGGCTGGCCACGCGAGGCCAAGCGCCAGATCGCCGCCGAAAAACTGATTGCCATGTCGGGCATGACACCGCAGCAGATCGTCGACTGGTTCAAGGGGGCGCCGCCGCAAACCACGGAAGGCGCATCCGCCCTGATCACCGCCTATGGCAATCTGGCGCGCACCGATGATGCCCGTGCCCTGGCCAAAAGCTGGTGGCGCACCCAGGTTTTCGATTCCATGGCGCAGGCCAATTTTTATCAGGCTTTCGGCAGCTATCTCACCCAGGATGATCACAGGGCACGCCTGACTTGCCTTGAGATCAATTTCCAGAACGCCAATTCCCAGGCTATCCGCGACATGACCGCCTATGTCGGTCCGCATGACGCTGCCGTGGCCAATGCGGTCGTCGCCATGCGCACCGGCTCGGCCAGTTCGGACAGCCTTTACCAGGCAGCGCTGGCCGGCGATCCGCATAATCCGGCGCTGGCCTTCGCACGCGCCAAGTACCTCAATGGCAAGGGGCTGGAGACGCTGGGCTTCCAGTTGTTGCCGGACCTGCCGCAGGCCTCGGCCAGCCCGGACGCTGCCAGCCAGCTCTACACATTGCGTCTCGGCTACTTCAAGGCCGCGCTCAAGGCCCGCAATTACCGCGCCGCCTATGACGCCATGAATAATGGTGGCTTCGAGCCGGGCGAAAGCATGGCCGAAGCCGAGTTTTTCGCCGGCTGGATGGCATTGGTCCGGCTGAACGACACTGACGCCGCCATCCGTCACTTTCAGGCGCTGGCCACCGCCGGCACCTCTCCAATCACGCAGGGCCGTGCCAATTACTGGCTGGGCCGCGCCTACGAGAAACGCAACAATCCGGCACTGAATGGCATCGACGCCGATACCACCTTCGCCCAGCGCTATTATGAAAAAGGCGGTCAGTATATCTACGCCTTCTATGGCCAGATGGCGGCGGAAAAAGCCGGCATCAAGACCATTACGCTTGGCAAGGACCCCGTACCGACCGCCGCCGATCGTGCCCGCTTCGAAGGGCGTGACATGATCAAGGCGGCGCGCCTGCTGGGCCAGACCGGCGAACTGGACCTGTTCCGCGCCTTGGTGCTCCATCTTGACGATGTCCTGCCCAATGCCGAGGAAGAGGCTTTGCTGGTCGATATGGTCGGGCAATACGATTCGCAACTGATGGCCATGAAGGTGGCGCGCGTATCGATGCAGCGCGGTTTCTATCTGCCCGAACGGGCCTATCCCGTGCGTTCGGTACCCAATGTCCAGGGCCCGGAACCGGCTTTCGTGCTGGCCATCACCCGTCAGGAATCGAGCTTTGACCCCAGCGTGCGTTCCGGCGCCAATGCCCGCGGAATGATGCAGCTTATTCCTTCGACCGGCCGGGCCGTCGCCAACCGCCTCGGCATTGGTTACAGCGGCGACGCCGCGCTTTACGAGCCGGATTACAACATGACGCTCGGCAAGTATCATCTGGGCGAGCTGGTCGATAAGTTCGACGGTTCCTATATCATGGCGGCGGCTGGCTATAATGCCGGTCCCAGCCGGATGCAGACCTGGATCAGTGATTGCGGTGATCCGCGCGGCATGGCCGCCGATCCGCTCTCCTTCATCGAGTGCCATCCGTTCACCGAAACCCGCAATTACATGATGCGCGTGACCGAGAACATGCGCATCTATCGCGCCCGGCTGAATGGCGGCACGGCGCCGCTGACCGCCATGGCCGACGTACAACGCGGTTTCCCCGGCCCGATCGGTCCGTTTACCGGACCTGAATTCGGCGATGTCGCTTCACCGGATGCGCCGATCAGCTACGCCGATTATAACAAGGGCGTCACCACCAATGCCGCCGCAGCGACGCAATTGAGAACCCCTGCGTCCATAGCCCCGGCGCCAGCCACCATGGCGCCCGTGCCAAATCCGGTGGTCAAGCCGCAAGCGGTTGTCAAAAAGCAGACAACGGTCACCAAGAAGAAGAAAGTGGCGCCGGCGAAAAAGAAGAAGACCAGCAAAAAGAAACGCAGCTAAAGGATTGGCAGACTCTCCAGCCGGAGAGTCCGCTGTCCGTCACCGGCAATCAGCTCGCCCTTCAGGTTAAAGACATCCGATAACAGGCTGGGTACAAATATCTTTTCCGGCACATCCATCTTCACCAATTGCCCGCCGTGCATCAGCATCACGGTATCCGCGAACTGCGCCGCCAGATGCAGGTCGTGCAGGCTGAGAATGACCGTCTGACCGGCATCGGCCCGTTGTTTCAGCCTGATCAATACCTGCCGCTGCCACGCCGGATCGAGCGCGATCAGCGGTTCGTCCAGCAGCAGGACGTCAGCCGGGCTGACAAGCACCCTTGCCAGCAGCACCCGCGCGCGCTGACCGCCGGACAGTCCGAAAACCCCGCGATCGGCCACCTCCTGCAAGCCCAGCGCCTGTAGCTCGCCAAAAGCCTTCTGCCGGGCTATTTCCGGTGTCAGGTTCTGGACGCCAAGCGCCGCCACATCGACGCAACTCAGATCCCAGGCAATGCTGCGTTCCTGCGGCAGGTAGGCGATATGTTCGGCACGGCCGGCCGGTCTCTGTACGGCCAGGTCAAGGCCTTTATAGCTGATCATGCCCGATTGTATGGGAATCAGGCTGGCCATGGCCTTCAGCAGAGTTGTCTTGCCAGCCCCGTTCGGCCCGACGAGGATATAGAGCTTGCCGGGCGTCAGCTCAGCGGAAACCTCACGAACTACGGTTTCGCGGCCGAGTTTGACACTGACATTCTGGATCGTGATTGTTGACATCAGTCCTGCATCCAGCTTTTGGCGCTCTTATAGGCCAGTATCGCGAAAAGCGGTGCGCCGACCAAAGAGGTCAGCACACCGAGATGGACATCGGCAGTGGGCGGCAGCAAACGGATAATTCCATCCGAGATCAGCACCATCAGCCCGCCGGTCAGGGTCGATGGCCAGATCAGACGATATGGGTCCTTGATGCCAAAGGCGCGAACGAAATGCGGCGCTGCCAGACCGACAAAGCCTATTACCCCGGCTACCGATACCGACAAGCCCGCCAGCAGGGACGAGCCGATAACGATGACCTGTGTCAGACGAGTCATGTCAACCCCCATGGAACGCGCCGTTTCCTCGCCGAGGGTCAGGAACCTCAGCCCCTTGCCAAGACGAAGCGAAAGCAAGCTCACAACCGCCAGACCGATAAGGCAGATCAGAACATCGAACCAGCTGCGGTTCTGTACCGACCCCATCATCCAGTTCAACATTTCCGATGTCGTGACCGGCGATGGCGACAGGTTAAAGGTCAGGGCCATCAGGGCGCCGCACAGGCTCGACAAACCAACACCCAGCAAAATCAATGATTGACGCTGCGGGAAACGCTGGACGAAAATCAACAGAATGATGGCGACCAGCACGGCACCGGCTAGGGCAAACCCTTCAACACCGAAAGGTATCAGGCCCAGGCCGAAAACGATCGCCAGCGAGGCTCCCAGTCCGGAACCGGCGGAAACGCCCAACAGGCCCGGTTCGGCCAGCGGATTGCGCAGCAGCCCCTGCATCAAGGCACCGCTCATGCCCAGCATGGCGCCAACGCCAACCCCGGCCAGATTACGTGGCAGACGGATGCTCCAGATGATTTCCGCCGGCAGGGAATTCCAGCGGAAAAGTGCATCAAACCACATATCCGCACTCAGGCTGACATCGCCGAAAATCATCAGGATGACGAGCAGAACCGCGATCGCGACGCCAAGGACAATTGAAAACATACGGAGCGAAACGGTCACTGCGGCACCGCCTTCAGACCACCGCTGCCGGTCAGCGGCGATTGCGATAACTCGCTCAGATCATAGGCGGTGAACCAGCCGCTGCAACTGACGGATTGTCTCGGCAGAGTAAAATTGGGCGTGGCGGCGATCTGGGCGCGGACCAGCGGATTACGTCCCGGCACCCGGCGCATGGCGTAATGATCGTCATAAAACGCCAGGGCGAATATGTCAGGCTTCATGCTGAGAAGAACCTCCGGCGACAGATAGAAAAAACCCTTATTCTGAGTCTCCAGTTTGAAACCCAGTCTTTGCAACATGTCACCGACCATGGTGTCCGGCCCGGCGCTGTAGCCGCCAGGTGTATAGTAGAGCACTGTCCGCCCCTGGCCTACCGGCCGTGTAGCGGCCAGCGCAAGATCGAAACGATGCGCTTCTATACCCGCTCCGGCTTCTTGGCCAAGCGCTTTGGCGACCCGGAAAAGTTCGGGCTTGGCCTGATCGTAATTGGTTATGTCGTTGATATTGATGATGCGGATGTCGTGTTTTTCCAGTGCCTTGATCAGGTTGAAATCGCCTCCCCATGTCCGTACGACGATATCCGGTTTTAGGGCCAGAATGGTTTCGAGCCTTGGCTGAATGCGTCTTACCGTGGCGGCCCGTTCGCGAAAATAGGAATCCGGCAACCGCGCGCGATCTGACAAAGCCAGTATTTGATTGCGTGGCACCAGCCCCAGCACGTACTGATCGGCGCAACCGTCAAGAGACACCACTTTCAGAGGTTGTGCACCCACCGGCGACACTGTCCGGGGAGGTAGTTGGATCGCCCATATCGCGGTGGCAGCGATGCACACGCAGGCTATCAACCCGCACAAAACCCACCAATTCAACCTATGAGAGCTTTTTTCTTGCACGCCAACTACCACCAATTGGTTTATCCGGAGCCAAAATTGCGCCTTATGGTTGTTAAGGGGGCGTTTCAGAATGAAACCATATCGTAATAGCGACGCATTGCTGCGCACATTTACCGATAAATGGCTGCAAACAAATCCTGATTCTGCATCCTCATATGCGACTTTAAAGCAGGTTTTCCCGCAGTCGTCATCACCCTGGCGCCATCAGGCCGCAATCACACCGCTCAAGGCCAGCTTTTCAGCGCATTCGGGCCCTTCCTGGCAACAACTGGTTATGCTTGCCATACTTATACTGGCAGCCGGCGGGCTATGCCTGTGGTCAATCGATGGCCTGCTTAAAGGCGTCTACTGGATTTTCTGGGGCTGTTTCATGGGCAATGCGCTGCTGCGCCTGACGGCTTGCCTTATTAGCCCGGTAAAGAGTGCTCCGCCTGATCCCATGACTGAGGCTGTCAATGAAAACCTGCCGTCTTACAGCGTAATAATCGCGCTCTATAAGGAGGCCAGTATCGTTCCACAGCTCCTAGAAGCCATGCTGGCGCTCGACTATCCCCGTGATCGTCTTGAAATCCTTTTTGTTCTTGAAGCCGACGACAGTGACACCCTGATGGCTTTTGAAAAGCAACTTCTGCCTGCCTTCATGCGGGTCATTGCCGTGCCGGAAGGCTTTCCCCGCACCAAGCCGCGTGCCCTGAACCATGCGCTGGAACAGGCCAGAGGTGATCTCCTCGCTATCTATGATGCCGAAGATCAGCCGCATCCCGATCAGTTGCGGGAAGCCGCCGATGCCTTTGCGAATGATAAAACCACGCTGGCCTGTGTTCAGGCGCCTCTGCGTCCCGTCGGCGGAAGCGGCTTCATCGCCCGTCAGTTCGCCGCCGAATATGCCGTCCAGTTCGATGTGCTGCTGCCGGCGCTCAATGCATTGCAGTTACCTTTTCCCCTTGGCGGCACCAGCAACCACTTCAAGGCGGAAATTTTGCGCGCCGCGGGCGGTTGGGACGCCTACAATGTCACCGAAGACGCCGATCTCGGCCTGCGTTTGGCGCAATTGGGCTATACGACCGGCATGATAAGATCACCGACCGTCGAGACGCCGCCCTTCCTCAGCCAGACATGGATTCCGCAGCGGACACGCTGGATCAAGGGTTACATGCAAACCTTACTCGTTCATACCCGCCTTAACACACCTTTGAAACCACGGGCCGGGCTGGGCCTGTTTCTCGGCGTGGGCCTGAGTGTAGCGGCGGCAATCTGTTATGCGCCTTTCAGTCTTCTGGTGATCGCATCCCTTCTGTTGGCGGGTTTGCAAATCATCGGCGATCATACGCGCCCCCTTCACATTCTGTCTCCCTGTGATCTGCTCTTATTTTCCTTGGGCACGCTCAGCGGCATGATTACAGTCGCACTAGCGGCACGGCGCGTCGGGATACGGCTAAGATGGGGAGATGTGATGGGGGCGCCGGTCTATTGGAGCCTGCAATCCCTGGCGGCCGGTTTTGCTCTTTGGCAACTGGCCACAAAACCCTTCCATTGGGATAAAACCGAACACGCGCCAGTAACTTTTGCCACCCCGCCTCTTTACGAAGACGGGGCTTGCGCTTATGGCCTTGAGGATGATTATCACCGACACTCCGACCACCTTGCGCACCAAAGCCTGGGCTGACTATGCGCTCATCGATTCCGGCGACGGCCGAAAGCTGGAACGCTACGGCGACTACCTCGTTATCCGCCCGGAACCGCAATGCTGGTGGACGCCGAAATATCCGCACCTGTGGGATAAGGCCGATGCTATTTTCGACCCACAGGGCGAAGACGACGAAGGCAACTGGCGTTTTTCGCGCAAACCGGCCGAGCAATGGACGCTGGCCTGGGAAAAAGCGAAATTCTACGGCCGCTTCACCAATTTTCGCCATCTCGCCTTTTTCCCCGAACAGGCGGCCAACTGGGCCTGGCAGAAAGAGGCCATCGCCAAACGCAACAGTCCGCGCGTGCTGAATCTCTTCGGCTACACCGGCGTCGCCAGCCTGGTGGCGGCCGAGGCCGGTGCGAAAGTCACTCACGTTGATGCTTCGAAGAAAGCGATCGGCTGGGCACGCGAAAATGCCGCTCTCTCAGGCCTTGGCGAGGCGCCGATCCGCTGGATTTGCGAGGACGCCAAAAAGTACGTCCAGCGTGAAGTCAAACGCGGCTCGAAATACGAGGGCATCATTCTCGACCCGCCGAAATACGGCCGGGGCCCCACCGGCGAAGTCTGGCGCCTTTTCGAGGACCTGCCGGAAATGGTTCACCTCTGCGCCCAACTGCTTTCCGATGACGCGGCCTTCCTGTTGCTCAATGCCTATGCGGCACGGGTTTCCGGTCCGGCACTGGCGCATCTGGTGGCGGAAGCTGTCGGACCCGCTAAAGGCGGTCGTGTCGATTATGGCGAACTGACCCTGATCGAGGACGTAAAACCACCAAAAGGCGTGAAACCGGCAGATATCGCCCCGCGTGAAATCGGCCTCAGTTTCTTTGCGAGGTGGATGCGTGATTAAGCAGATTACGTCGCTGACCAACCAGACGATCAAGGACATCCGTGCCCTGCATATGCGCAAGGAACGCGAGGCGACCGGCCAGTTCCTGGCCGAGGGCCTGAAAATCATTATCGACGCCCTGGACCAAGACTTTGCCCCGCAGATCCTGGTCTATGGAAAAGACACCGATCATCATCCCCTGCTGCGCCGGGCGATTGATGAAACGCTTAAGGCGAATGGTGAGGTTCTCGAAGTAACCCGTGAAATACTTGAGAAAATTTCCCGTAAGGATAATCCGCAAATGGTGGTTGCCGTATTTGCGCAACTGACCAAAAGCCTTGGCGATATCGATCCGGCTTCCAACAATGTCTGGGTGGCACTGGAGCAGATTCGCGATCCCGGCAATCTCGGCACCATCATCCGTACCGCCGACGCCGCCGGGATCGGCGGAGTCATCCTGATCGGGGATTGCGTCGATCCATTTTCGGTCGAAACAGTACGCGCCACTATGGGGTCCATCTTCGCCCTGCCGGTCGTCAAATGCACCCGCGAAGCCTTTCTCGCCGATCGCCAGCGCTGGACAGGTTCGGTCGTCGGCACCCTGCTCACGGCCACGCACAATCACCGCACGGCTCCTTATTCCCGTCCGACCCTGATTGTCATGGGCACTGAACAGTCCGGACTGACGCCAGAGATCGCCGCCATCTGCGACATCAATGTCAAGATTCCGATGAAGGGCCGCGCCGACAGCCTCAACCTCTCGGTGGCGACCGGAATCATGATCTATGCGGCGGCCGGACTATAAATGCTGAAGTCGTTCAAGCTCGACGGCTTCCTGACCGGGATGGTCATCGCCATCGTTTTGGCGGCGCTCCTGCCCGGTCCGGGCGCCCATGGCGGCTTCCTGCATCCCGAATTGCTGACCAAACTGGGCATCGCGCTGGTCTTTTTCCTCAATGGCGCCCTGCTCTCCTTCAAGGCGCTGAGGGACGGCATTCTGCGCTGGCGCCTGCACCTGATCATTCAAAGCAGCACCTTCATCCTGTTTCCACTGATCGGCCTGGCTTTCCTGACCGTTGCCGGTCGCTGGATCACCCCCGACCTGCGCATCGGCCTGTTCTATCTGTGTGCCTTGCCATCAACCATTTCCTCTTCCGTGGCCATGACGGCGGCGGCACGCGGCAATGTGCCTGTGGCGCTGTTCAATGCCAGCCTGTCGAGCCCGCTGGGTATTTTCATTACCCCTCTGTGGATGAGTCTGCTTCTCAGCACATCCGGACAGCATCTTGATGTTATTGCTGTTTTCGTTGATCTGACCCAATGGCTGGTTTTGCCCCTTATCGCCGGACAACTGGCGCGACCGCTCATAGGCGAATGGTTGCAACGCCATCGCAAACTGGCCTATATGGCTGATCGCGGTACCATTCTGCTGCTGGTTTACACGTCTTTTTGCGATTCTTTTGCCAACCATATCTGGAGCGGCAGTTCACCCCTGACTCTGATCATCACCCTGGCGGCCACGCTTGGCCTGTTTTTTCTGGTGCTGTTTCTGCTGTGGAAACTATGCGATCGCGGTGGCATCGCCCCTGCCTATCGCGCGGCGGTCGTCTTTTGCGGCACCAAAAAAGGTCTGGCAGCCGGCGTTCCCATGGCGCATTTGATCTTCGCCGGAAATCCAGGGCTGGGCCTGATCCTGTTGCCGATCATGGTATATCACCCGTTGCAATTGCTGATCTGCACACCGCTGGCCAACCGGTGGGCAAAAGAGGCACAGGTTTCAGAAAACGCCATATCAAGCTGATTATTAAAAAGAATTAAGGTGGAACCGGTTCATATTCCATTCATAGAATGAACCTTAAGTTCAGATTCTAGGGGGCGCAACCGGCGTCTCAGTGAAAGACACCGTTATGAAAACCATTGTCATAAAGCTTGCCTGCGTCGCTGCTCTGGCAACCGTGCTGACCGGCTGCATCATGTACGTCGCGCCCGATCACGATTACGATTCATCGCCACCCGCCAGCGCCGAGAAGCCTGCCGACGTCATGACCAGTTCACAATCATTCTAATCGTTCATCAAAAGGGGAAACCAAATGAAATCTCTCGCCATCAAGTTTATCTGCGTCGCCATCCTGGCCTCCAGCCTCTCCGGCTGCATCATTATCGACCGCAGCGGCGCGGATCATTTCAGCTATTCCCATAGCCGCTAAAGAAATGGCCCGCTAAAAAAACAGGCGGGAATGGACCTCCTGTCATAAGGCGCCGCTAAAAACGGCGCCTTAGTCATTTACAACATCCGCTTCGCCCCCTAGCGTAAGGCTTGTTTCATGGAGTATCCGATATGAAAAAGCTGATTTTAAAACTGGTTGTCCTGCCTTTCATTGGCCTTGCCTTCGCCGGCTGTATCACTATCTGACTACGCATAAGCGTATGGTCCGCCCCGTGCCAGGGCCTTTTGATAGGCCGGGCGAGCATGGATAAGTTCCAGCCAGGCCTTGATATGCGGTTTTTCGCCCGCCGCGCTCCGGCTGGTGGCGGCCTCAAGCGGAAAGCTCATCATGATGTCCGCAGCGCTGAATGCCTCCCCCGCAAACCATGGCGCCTTTGTCAGGGCCTCTTCCCAAAAATTGATGTTCGCCGTCAGGTTCGGCGTCACCAGTTTGGCATCGATGCTGTTGGCAATACCGGCCGCGATGGGCCTTATCATCCAGGGCGCGCGCTTGCGTATGCCGGTGGTCACCAGCTTCAGCAGCAATGGCGTCATGGCTGAGCCTTCGGCATAATGCATCCAGTAGGTATAACTCAGGCGTTCTTCGCTACCGGCAGGCGGAATAAGCCTCCCGCCGCCGTAGCTTGTCAGCAGATAATCAATGATTGCCCCGGTCTCGGCGATAACCTGTTGACCGTCGGTGATCACTGGCGCCTTGCCAAGCGGATGTATGGCTTTCAGTTCCGGCGGCGCCAGCATGTCCTTGCCGCGCTGGTAAGCCTTGATTTCATATGGCAGATCAAGCTCTTCCAGCAACCAGAGAATACGCTGCGAACGTGAATTGTCGAGATGATGGACAGTAATCATGAAGGCTCCTTGTTTCGTCATTATACGTAAGGGAGCGATAATGGTTCAGGTGCCGCGTGGTTTGGCGCGCGTTGTCGGATCTGCCTCACGCGGATTCTCCGGCCAGACATGGCGCGGATACCGCCCCTTCATTTCGCTGCGCACCTCAGCCCAGGAACCGCTCCAGAAGGCCGGCAAGTCTTTGGTGATCTGGATAGGGCGATGCGCCGGCGAGGTCAGGGCCAGTGTGATCGGCGTCTTGTTGGGACCAATCACCGGATGCACAGTTGTGCCATAGAGTTCCTGCACACGAACCTCGACCCGCGGACCGCCTTCGGCTTCATAATCGATGCGAATATTCGAGCCGGTAGGCATCTTCAGGGTTTCCGGCGCCAGTTTATCGAGGGCGCGTTGCTGGTCATAGTCGAGAATATTATGCAAAGCCTGAGTGATGACATTTCCTCCCAGGCTCAACATTGACTTGCCGGCTGCGTAGGGCCCCAGCCAGTTTTCGAGGGTGGTCAGCAGCGCCGCATCGCCCACATCCGGCCATGCGGCATCCTGCGTCCGCAGAAAGGCGATACGGGCGCGTAAAGTTTGCGCGCCTTCCGATAAGTTGAGAGCTTTCAATCCCTTTTGTTGGATTTCCTCAGCTTCGGCATGAAGGAGAAGTTCAGCTGGAACCTTATCAAGAGGTTTGCTTGACAAGATAACATTGCCTAATCGCACCTGAGCGAAAGCCCGAAACTTTCCGTTACTGCGTTCCAGGATCGTGCCGCGCTCCAGACGGTCGGCAAACAGAGAAAGAATATCCGGCTCGGTTATGGCCGCGGCCAGCAGGACACGATCCCGGTTCGATCCACCGCCCAGATCACCGACAGCAATATAAGGCTGGCGGGCCAAGGCATCCTGCTCATCGACATAGACACCACGGCCACTGGCCATGACGAATTCACCAGGCTTGCCCCGTGCCTTTGAGATACGTTCCGGAAAACACTCTGCTAACAAATGGTGTGAGAATTTACCGGCAGAGTCTTGTTTCGCCTGATTTTTAGTCAATAGCTGAACCTGCCGCGCCCATCCTTGCGCCAGGGTTCGGGCTTGCACAATCTTGGGGGATCTATCGCGCGACAGGGCATCCAGACGGGTATCGAGATCGGTCGATTTTCCCCCCAGACCATTTTCGGACAGAAGAACAGCGAGATTGGCACCCTGCGCCGCCGCGCCGGCTTCGGCCGCCTTTATCAGCATATGGGCCAGACGCGGCGCCATGGGCAATTGGGCGATAGCCTTGCCATGCGCCGTCATGTCACCGGCTGCATCGAGTGCGCCCAGCGCCTGCAAAAGCTTCACAGCCTCATCCATGCCGGCCTTGGGGGGATGGTCGAGCAAGGCCAGGCCTTCGGTCGATTTCGCCCCCCACAGCCGCAGGGACAAAGCCAGTTGCGACAGATCGGTTTCGAGAATTTCCGGCTTGGCGAACGGGATCAGGGAGCGGTCCTGCTCGGCATCCCACAGGCGGTAGGCGTCGCCGGCCTGTGTCCGTCCGGCCCGGCCCCGCCGTTGATCGGCGGACGCCTTCGAGACACGCTCGGTGACCATGCGCATGGTGCCGCGCGCCGGATCGTAACGCCCCAGTCGCGACAGACCACAATCGACAACCATTGATACGCGATCCAGGGTCAGCGAGGTTTCAGCAATGGCGGTGGCCAGAACGATCTTCGGATGCCCCGTCGCATTGCGGCTGAGTGTATGGGCCTGATCCCTGAAATCCATGGCGCCGAAAAGCTTATGCACCTCGATATACGGCGCAATGCCGATCTCATCGATAAAGCGAGCGACGCGATGAATCTCCCCCTGCCCCGGCAGAAACACCAGCATGGTTTCAGCCTTTTCAGGCGCGAGTTTTGCCGACAGCCGCGCCACATGGCGAGCGACATCCTGCTCCATCAGCAATGATTGATTGCGGCTCAGATAATGGGTCTCGATTGGGAAACTGCGGCCGTGCGATTCAAACCGGCCAGCCCCTTCCAGCAGTCCCAGTACGCGGTCACCATCCAGCGTCGCCGACATCACCAGCAGCCGCAGATCATCGCGTAAGACTGTTTGCGCATCGCGGGCGAAAGCGAGGCCCAGATCGGCATCGAGACTGCGCTCGTGGAATTCATCGAAGATGACGCAGCCAACGCCTTCGAGCGACGGATCATCAAGGATCTTGCGCGAAAAGATACCTTCCGTGACAACCTCGATACGAGTCTTGCCGCTTACCTTGCTCTCCCCCCTCACCCGGAAACCGACCGTATGGCCGACTGGCTCTCCCAGGGTTTCGGCCATGCGCGCCGCGGCCGCACGGGCAGCCAGACGACGCGGTTCCAGCAGGATGATCTTCTGGCCAGCCAGCCATGGCGCATCCAGCAGGGCCAGCGGAATACCCGTCGTTTTACCCGCGCCCGGTGGCGCGATGATCAACGCCGTGGTGTCATTGGCCAGGAACGCCTTGAGCGGCGCATATATTTCTTCAACAGGCAGCATGACCTGCACTAGCAGACCCCAAAGGTATAAAACCAGCAATAAAAAAGGCGCCCGATTGAGGCGCCTTTTTCGGTTATCAGGTGGTGCCAGGAGGTGGCGGCAGATCCGCATCGTTTTCATGGTCTTCCATAACGCCCTTGCGGACGTTTGAATTCCAGAAACCATAGGCGAAATACAGCACAAGACCAATCGCGGTCCAGCCGACGAAAACCAGCTTGGATTCCATGCCCAGGCTGAAGAACAGCAGCAGGCAACCAAAGATCGACAGCGGCGCCACTATCCACAACAGAGGTGTTCTGAATGGACGTACGCGCGTTTTATCGGTGACGCGCAGGATCATGACACCAACGGACACCGCCGCGAAGGCGAACAGCGTACCGGCATTTGAATAGTCCGCCAACGAGCCGACCGGCAGGAAGGCTGCGGCTATGGCCACGACAATGCCGGTAACCAGGGTTATGACCCAGGGCGTCTTGAACTTCGGGTGAACGGCGCTCAGCCCCTTGGGCAGCAGGCCATCGCGCGCCATGACGAAGAAGACACGGGTCTGACCGTACATCATCAACAGCACGACCGACGGCAGGGCGATGGTCGCCGCCAGGGCCAGAAGATTGCCAGCGAGCGGCTGGCCGACCTCACGCAGAACGTGGGCCAGGGCTTCCTTGGAACAGACCAGCGGCGCATGGGCGGCCTGACAGGCGGCGCTGGCATAAAGCGCAGGCGAACCATCGGCAAAGTACTGTCCGGTGGCCGGATCGACCAAAGGCTGGGCGCCGAAGCCACCGATGACACCACTGGCAACCAGCAGATAGAATATGGTGCAGATACCCAGGGATGCAATCAAGCCGATTGGCACGTTGCGCTGCGGGTTCTTGGTTTCTTCCGCAGCCGTCGAAACCGCATCGAAACCGACATAGGCAAAGAAAATCGAGGCGGCTGCACCGAGAACCCCGGTGCCGGTCGAATCTAGCGGATTACCCCAGCCACGCGGCGCAAAGGGATGGAAATTGCTCATATGGCCGGTAACCAAAGGCAGGGTGAAAAACAGAAACAAGAGGAGCGCCGCGATCTTGATGGCCACCAGAACCGCGTTGAATGTGGCGCTTTCCTTGGTGCCGATGATCAGCAGAGCGGTGACCATAATAGTGATCAGAACGGCAGGCAGGTTGAGTACACCGCCGATTTCACCGCCTTTGATAAAGCCGATCGAGATTGGTGGCCCGACGGTCAGGGCATGTGGCAAATGCCAGCCTATGTCATCAAGGAAACCGACGACGTGTCCAGACCAACCGACGGCGACCGCACTGGCGCCCAGGGCATATTCGAGGATCAGCGCCCAGCCAACCAGCCAGGCGACCATTTCCCCCATGACGGCATAGGAGTAGGTATAGGCCGAGCCGGCGACCGGCACCATGGAAGCCAGTTCAGAGTAGCAAAGCGCCGCCACAGCGCAAACCAGGCCTGCGATAATGAAGGAAATCATCATACCCGGACCGGCCTTCTGGGCCGCGGTGGCGGTAAGCACGAAGATACCTGTCCCGATGACGGCGCCGATGCCAAGCAAGGTCAGTTGCACAGGCCCAAGAGATCGATGCAGCGATTTCTTCTCCGCCGTCGCCAGGATCGCGTCCAGCGACTTAATTCGCAAAGGATTCATTTTTCACCTTTTTTATGTGTTTATACAGGCTGCTAGTCATCCAGGGACCACCCCAGCGCCCGTCTTGTCATGAAGCCTACACAGAAAAATTAAATCTGCAACTATCTTAACCGGAGGGTAGCCTTAAGGGCCTGTTTCCCCTAATTTCACTGCCATGACAACTGAGCCTCCCATTCGCCTGTTTATTGCCCCCGTCACCCCCTTGCAGCAGAATTGCACGGTCGTCTGGTGCACACAAACGAACAAAGCCGCCATCATTGATCCCGGCGGCGATCTCGATCCAATACTCGATGAAATCGCACGGCGCGGCCTGATCGTAGAGAAAATCTGGATCACCCATGGCCATGCTGATCATGCCGGCGGGGCTGCGGAATTGAAGGAACGCACCGGCGCACCCATCGAAGGCCCGCACGAGGACGACCAGTTCTGGATCGACAGCATACCGGATATGGGACAGCGCTACGGCATTCCCGACATGCGCAGTTTCACGACCGACCGCTGGCTGCATGACGGCGATACGGTGATGCTGGGCGAGACGACCTGGGATGTTATCCACTGCCCCGGCCATACACCCGGACATGTCATCTTCCATCACGCGCCGTCAGGTTTCGCGCAGGTGGGTGATGTATTATTCAAGGGTTCGATCGGCCGAACGGACTTTCCGCGTGGCAATCATGCCGATCTGATAAATTCGATTACGAAAAAGCTGTGGCCGCTGGGCGATGTGCAGTTTGTGCCGGGGCACGGACCGATGTCGAGTTTCAACATGGAACGGCAAAGTAATCCGTTTGTAGCAGATCACGTGGTTGGAAAGGCGGGGCCGAATACGCAGGGACCAGGTTAAGGCAAGGGGGCACAGCCCCCTTGACCCCATAAGTATCAGGCGCCCTTAAGCAAAGGCGCCAGTTTTTGGGCAATGCTCATATCGCCCTGGATTTTCATCTTACCGGTCATGAAGGCCATCATCGGGTCAAGCGTGCCCTTGGCCATGGCCATCAGGTCATCGATGGCGATCTGGATCGTAGTGTCGGCGTCACCGTCGTCATTGGTAACCGTATTTGGCACCGAAGCGCCATTGATCAGGATCTTGCCGGCGTCACCGAAGTCGACCTTGATGATTTTGCCCAGGCCGGAATTTTCCCCGACGGCGGCGCTGATTTTTTGTGTGATGGTTTCAAGATCGGACATGGCCAACTCCTTATTTTGCTGTAAGCCGGGATGACCTTAAGGTTAAGTTCCAATCCGGGCAAGCCAGACCTTGGGTCAAGTTAAGAGAAAAAATGACAGCCGTAAAATTTGATGTGGTGATTATAGGTGCAGGCGCCGCCGGCCTGATGTGCGGTATAGAGGCCGCCCGGCGCGGACGACACGTGGCCGTGCTCGATCATGCCAAGAAACCGGCTGAAAAGATTCGCATTTCCGGCGGCGGCAAATGCAATTTTACCCATTTACAGGCCACACCGAAGAACTTCCTGTCGCAAAATCCGCACTTCTGCATCTCGGCGCTGAAACGCTTCACAGCCTGGGATTTTCTTGATCGTGTGGTCAAACACGGCATACCCTATTTCGAAAAAACCGAAGGCCAGCTTTTCTGCGAAACCTCTGCCGGCGACATCATCGATATGCTGCTGGATGATCTTACAGATGCCGGGGGCGAACTGTATCTGGGTGTCAGCATTGAAGGCGTCAGGAAAACAGCAGCTGGTTTTGAGATCGATACGTCGAATGGCGCGCTGACCGCAGAAAAGCTGGTTGTTGCCACCGGTGGCCTGTCCATTCCCAAGATGGGCGCCACCGGTCTGGCCTACGATATTGCCCGGCAGTTCGGCCATGACATCACCGAAACACGCGCCGGCCTGGTGCCGTTTACCTTGGGTGGTGATAAACTGGCGGCTATTGAAGGCTTATCCGGTGTGTCGCTGACAGCAAAGGTGACGAGCGGAAAAACCAGCTTTACCGATGGTTTTTTGTTCACGCATCGCGGTCTGTCCGGCCCGGCGATCCTGCAAATCTCCAGCTACTGGAAGCCGGGTCAGATCGTCGAAATCAATCTGCGGCCTGATATCGACCTGCTTGCTCACCTTCAGGCCAAGCGTAAGGACCGTTCAAAACAGACCATCGGCACGGTTATGGCCGAGGTGCTTCCGCGTCGTCTGTCCGATCGTCTTTTGGAATGGCATACTACCCTTGCGGAAACGCGTATGGCCGAGCTTTCCAACGCGACCTTGCAAACCCTCGCTGACGCCGTCAATCGCTGGACTTTTCTACCGGATGGCACCGAGGGCTATCGCACCGCCGAAGTGACCCTGGGCGGGATCGATACCGAAGGGCTCTCTTCGCAGACCATGGAAAGCCAATTGTACGCCGGTCTCTATTTCATCGGGGAATGCGTCGATGTCACCGGCTGGCTGGGCGGTTATAATTTCCAATGGGCCTGGTCATCCGGCTGGGCAGCAGGTCAGGCGGTTTAACGCAGGGTGGCGATCGCAGCGACCGTCATCATGAAGGCCGCCGCGCTCCCGCTGTATACGGCCATATAGATTATCAGCTTGCGGCGGCGCTCGGCAGCAGCCAACTGACGCGGATCGGGCTTGCGGCCCCAGCTATGCAATTTCATGTATCCTCCAGGTAAAACAAATCCTCCACCTTTGATTCCAGCACATGCGCCAGACGCAAAGCCAAAAGCGTCGACGGGATAAAGACCCCATTCTCTATCGTATTGATAGTCTTGCGCGACACCTGCGCCATGACGGCCAGATCGGCCTGAGTCAAGTTACGGGCCGCACGGAAATCCTTCAGGCGGTTTTTCAGGACGTTCATCAGTCAACCACGATAGCAACAGACGTAGGTCAAAGATGGTACGGCGACACCGAGCGACACGAGGATCGGCGCGACGGCGCGGATATCGACCTCGGTGACAAAGGTGGCGGCATATACGAGCGCCACGGCAATCAGCAAGACCCAGTAGCTGGTTTGAAACACGGTTTTGATCAGCCCTGCCGTACGCTCATCGTCCAGTAAGGGCCCCAGCTGGCGATTTTTAGCTGTGCGGTGCATCAACCACAGGGTTGCCAGCAAGCTGAACAACCATAGCGGCCAGCACAGATTTTGCACAATTGTCAGGATGAACGGATCAATTGCCAGTCCGTTGATAAACTGGAAGCTGCGTGAACCTATCCAGCCAATATAGCCGACAGCCTGCCCGATCAGGAACAGCCGACGCAAACCACCTACCCGTTCGGCTTGCTGAATAAGACGGTCATTGTCAGTCATGATGTACTCCAAATTGTCACCTATGGGTTGCGTGTAACCTGTAGGTGACAATTTGTCAAACACCAGATGATTTATGGATAGTATACCTCGGCGGCCTCTTCCTGCGCTTCCGACTTGAAAAGCCCTTCAAGCGTGGATGGTTCGACAACAACCTTGCCTGTATGTTCGGAACGGAAGCATGCGGAGGCTTCATAGGCTGATTTGCGCAATCGCATGATCGAACCCAGCGGCCGGTGTGCCGCCAGTCCATGCCAGGGCGAAAATGACATGGCGTCGATAACCTTCGAACGTTCATCGCTCCAGGCGATCTGTGGCTGTACCCGCAATCTGGCAACCGTGACATAGGGGCTCTCGTCTTCCGGCCAAACCTTTGCCGCGTCCTCGATCGGCATGGTCTCAAGGTTGGTGCAGAGCTGCACACGTACATCCCATTCGCCGCCGTAAACAGAGAAATGGTCGATCATGGCATCACGGATCGGAGTCTTGCCCTGCCCGACATCGATATGATGATCTGTCAGCATGGTCAGATCTTCCGAAACCGGCACGACCGAAAGCTTGGCGATATAACGGCCATAAAGCAGCGGCACGGCAGTATAATAGGTTTCCCCCAATGGATGACTGGCCGGCTCTCCGCCCATTCCGCGAATGGTCGCGCTCTTGCCACCAAAAGTCTCGATGACCTTTTCTGTTTCCCGCATCACGGCTGACAGGGCGACTTTGGCCCCCTCCCCTTTGTCCGTCGTCACCGCCAGCAATTTCAAGCTGTTGAGAAAAGCTTTCGCATTCGAGGTCTGAAACGCGGGGCCATTGATCATGACGAAATCCTGCGTCACATCATTCTCCGTATCCGGCAGACGTGCACCTTGCACACCAACAATCTTAATCGCGAGACCACGCGGAGTCGACACGCTGTCAGGCAGGATATCACCCGGTGTCGTCGAAAACCGCATAACTACCGGATAGGTTTTCACATGGCCAAACAAGCCTTGCGCCAGATATGGCGGCAGATTGCTATCGACCTCCAGTTCACCAACCAAAAGGGCATGGCTCTTAGCATGAACGCTGCGCAGACCGTGAAAACCGTCAGCATCGGTTTTCCGGCTGATACTGAGCATGGCTTCGCGAAGGTCGGCAGCGATCTGTGCCTCGTCCTCCAGCGTGTGTTCAAATTCAGGAGAATAAATGACAGGATCTGACATGGCCGGCCTCTTTTGAGATTATGGCAGGTGATGTCATTTCGCGTAAGAATTCGATGGGTGAATATCGCCCTTTCATAAGAAGCGCACCGGCAAATGGCGATAGCCACACATCGGTAACCGTGTTATTCAAAACCAGTACCATAGTGACAGTATGCATTCATACATTCACCGCGCATGTGTACATTTGCGCCCTTTTTGAAGGGGCTATCCCATGTTTATGAAATATGTTCCGGCCATTGGCGCCGGTATTTTACTGCTGTCTGCTACTGCGGCGTCGGCCGATATGTATAAGGATTACACCCCCGATGCTGGCATCTGGAGTGAGACCGTGGTTGAGGTCGATCCCAACCATATCGATGATTATTTGGTCGGACTGAAAGCCTCCCAGGTGCCGGCACTGGAGGTCATGAAAAAACATGGCCTGATCGACAATTACATCTTCATGGTCAAGGACGGCTATAACGCCGGCGCGCCGAACGTCATCATCGCCACGCATTACGTCAATGCGGCGGCCATGGAGCCGAATCAGGCCCGTGATCAGATGATCGAGAAGGAAATCTACGCTATCTTCAGCAAGGAAAAGGGCGAGGCCGCCGTGGCGGGATACGAAAAGTACCGCAAGTTCACCGAGATAAACAACTGGCGAACTATCACCTTCACCAAATAAAAAAAAAGCCCCTGAACCGCAAGGTTCAGGGGCTTTCATTTAGAGACCGATCTTACTCGCCGGCGTCCACCGGACCTTCAAGCAGGACTTCAGCGGGAAGCGGCTCCATGGCCTCTTCACGTGAATGCGACAATTGCTCGTCACGCTTCATGGCCACGCGTTGCAGCTGACGGAGGTAGGCGCCGGTACCGGCCGGGATCAGTCGGCCGACGATGACGTTTTCCTTCAGGCCATCCAAAGTATCGATCTTGCCCTGCACCGAAGCTTCGGTAAGGACGCGGGTCGTTTCCTGGAACGAAGCCGCCGAGATGAACGACTTGGTTTGCAGCGACGCCTTAGTGATGCCAAGCAGGATCGGCTGCGTCAGGGCTGCACGACCGCCACGGCCTTCGGCCTTGGCGTTCTCGACGTCGACTTCCGCCTTGTCGAGATGGTCGCCCTTGATCAGACCGGTATCGCCGGCTTCCAGGATTTCGACCTTTTGCAGCATCTGACGCACGATGACTTCGATGTGCTTGTCGTTGATCGGCACGCCTTGCAGGCGATAGACTTCCTGCACTTCGTTGACCAGATACTCGGCCAGCGCCTCGACGCCCTGAATACGCAGCAGATCGTGCGGATCAGGATTGCCGTCGATGATGTAGTCACCCTTCTGGATATAGTCGCCGTCATGGACGGAGATGTGCTTACCCTTCGGGATCAGGAACTCGACCGCTTCGCCCTCGCCTTCCGGCGTGATCTTGATGCGGCGCTTGTTCTTGTAGTCGCGGCCGAATTCAACACGGCCATCCATTTCGGCGATGACGGCGCAGTCCTTCGGACGACGAGCTTCGAACAGTTCGGCAACGCGCGGCAGACCACCGGTGATGTCGCGGGTCTTGGCGCCTTCGGTCGGGATACGGGCGACGATATCGCCCGGCTTGACCTCGTCACCATTGCCGACGGAAAGAATGGCCCCGACCGGCAGCTGGTAACGGGCATCGCTGCCGCTGGCCTGCTTCCTGTAGGCGCCGGTGTCGTCGGTAATGCCCACGGCCGGGCGGATTTCGACCTTGCTCGTTGAGCGGAAGTCGATAACCACGCGGTTGGATATACCGGTCGCTTCGTCGGTTTCCTCGCGAACGGTCTGGCCGTCGGTGAGGTCTTCGAAGCGGACCTTACCGCCGACTTCGGTGATGATCGGGGTGGTGTACGGGTCCCACTCGACCAGGCGCTGCCCCTTCTTGACGGTAGCCCCTTCGGTGACGCGCAGGCGCGAACCGTAAGGCACCTTGTAGGTTTCGCGATCCTTGCCATCATGGAACACGGTGATGACCAGGTTACGCGACATGGAGATCAGGTCGCCATGCGAACCCTTGACGGTCGGGGCGGCCGACAGCTTGATCACGCCGTCCGAGGTCGTTTCATAGAACGACTGTTCGGCGACCGAGGCGGTACCACCGATGTGGAAAGTACGCATGGTTAGCTGGGTGCCGGGTTCACCGATCGACTGGGCCGCGATGACGCCAACCGCTTCACCCATATTGACGCGGGTGCCGCGGGCCAGGTCACGGCCGTAACAGGCGGCACAGGTGCCGAGTTCGGCTTCGCAGGTCAGGACCGAGCGGACCTTGACCGACTGAACGCCGGAATTCTCGATGGCATCTACCACATCTTCATCAATGTAGCTGTCGGCTTCGACCACGACTTCACCGGTGGCGACGTCCTTGATGTCTTCCGCCGTGGTGCGGCCAAGGACACGCTGGCCAAGCGAGACCAACACGTCACCGCCTTCGACGACCGCGCGCAGCGTGATGCCGCGGGTGGTGCCGCAATCGGTTTCCATGATGATGCAGTCTTGGGCCACGTCAACGAGACGACGCGTCAGGTAACCCGAGTTGGCGGTCTTCAGCGCGGTATCCGCGAGGCCCTTACGGGCGCCGTGGGTCGAGTTGAAGTATTCCAGAACCGACAGGCCTTCTTTAAAGTTCGAGATGATCGGCGTTTCGATGATCTCGCCGGACGGCTTGGCCATCAGGCCGCGCATACCACCGAGTTGCTTCATCTGGGCTTGTGAACCACGGGCGCCGGAGTTGGCCATCATGTAGATCGAGTTGATCTCTTTTTCCGTACCATCGGCGTTTTTGTGCTTGCGG
>FSVH01000284.1_pt1 | contig 68233 bp, 54 predicted proteins | sample 1637631 | NCBI WGS metagenome assembly FSVH01 (sample SAMEA3914814, study PRJEB12502) | metagenome | biome: forest; material: soil | place: USA | collected 2011-09-16 | depth 0.1 m | reverse complement strand
GTCACCGTGCTGCACAATGGCGTGCTGACGCAGAACCATCAGGAAATCCTCGGCAAGACCGACTGGAAGACGCTGGCTACCTATCACCCGCACGCCGATGCCCTGCCCTTCACGCTCCAGGATCACGGCAGCGCGGTATCCTACCGCAATATCTGGGTGCGCAAACTGGCGGCCCAAGAAAGCGAATAAGGAGGAATAGACATGGCTCATGATCATGATCAGCGTTTCGATCCCCAACACTTTGCCCCCCAACACTTTGACAGGCGGCGCTTTATGGCCGGCATCCTCGCCATGGTTGGCGGCATCGCCGTCGCGCCCATCGCCCGCGCCATGCAGGCCGGCATGGACCCCGGCTTCAAATCGGCAAGCCCCTACATGAGCGCCGATCAGCGCGCCCTCACCGCCGCTGTCTCCGAACGCATCATCCCCACCACCGATACGCCGGGCGCCATCGCCGCCGAGGTGCCGGCCTTTATAGAAATGATGCTGGCAGAATGGTACTGGCAATCCGAACGCGACATGGTCATGGGCGGCCTGACCACCATCGACGCCTATGCGCAAAAGACCCACAGCAAGCCGTTTGCCGCTGTCACGCCCGCACAGCAGGACGCCATACTGACGCTGGCCATGCAGCAGACCCTGCCCGGCGCGCCGGCTGACTCATTCGAGCACCTGCGGCAACTGGTCATCTACGGCTATTACAGCTCTGAGATCGGTTGCACGGTCGAGCGCGTCTACCTGCCGGTGCCGGGCAAGTATGACGGCGCCTATCCCTATGCCGAAGTCAACCGCGTCTTCTCATCTTAAGGACCCAGCCATGTCTGATTATGAATTCGACGCCATCGTCATCGGCTCCGGAGTCTCCGGCGGCTGGGCTGCCAAGGAACTGACCGAAAAAGGGATGAAGGTCCTGATGCTCGATCGCGGCCGCATGGTCGAGCACAGCACGGATTATACCTACGAAGGCACCGGCCCGTGGGAGCAGCCCTTTCGCGGCCAGACTCAGCCAGCCCTTGTTGAAAGCGACTATTACGCCTCACGCTATGGCGGCGCGGCGCAGACGGCGGTGAAGGGCTTCATGAACAATGATCGCCTCAACCCCTACGCTTTCAGGGACGGCCCGGAATTCCGCTGGGTGCGTCCAGGTATTGTCGGTGGCAAGTCGATCACCTGGGGCCGTGTCACCCTGCGTTTCGGCCCGCAGGATTTCGAGGCCAACGGCAAGGACGGCCATGGCAATGACTGGCCGGTGCGCTACGAAGACATCGCGCCGTGGTATGCCTATGTCGAAAAATACGCCGGCATTTCCGGCCAGAAGGAAGGCCTGTGGCAATTGCCTGACGGCGAATTCCAGCCGCCACATCCTATGAATGTCGCCGAAACCTGGACGAAGGAAAGACTGGAAAAGGCCATTCCCGGCCGCAAGCTGATCCACACCCGCTGCGCCAACATGACCGAGGACAAACCCGAACAGGGCCGCTCGCGCTGCCAGAGCCGGTCGCAGTGCAATCACGGCTGTTCGTTTGGCGCCTATTTCTCGACCCAGGCCGTCACCCTCCCCGCTGCGCGCGCCACCAACAACCTGACCCTGCTGGCCGACCAGGTGGTGACCTCACTGGAATACGATCCCAAAACAAAGCGCGTCACCGGCGTCCGTACCATCGATGCCAATACGCAAACCGCCCACACCTATCGCTCACGGATCGTCTTCCTGTGCGCCTCGGCCATGGCCTCAAACCAGATTCTGCTCAATTCAAAACTGTCCGGCAGCGACAAAAGTTTCGCTGATTCCAGCGGCAAGCTCGGGCGCTACATCATGGATCACGCCATGCTGACCACCTTCTCCGGCAACCTGCCGGAAGGCACCTATTCAGACCTGATCGAATATGGCCGCAAGCCCACCGGCGTCTATATTCCGCGCTTCCGCAATCTGAAGGGCCAGGACGCCGACGCCGATTTTCTGCGTGGCTACGGCTGCCAGGGCGGCGGCCATCGCGGCGTCGCCAATGCCGTCGGTTTCGGCGCCTCGATGAAGGAAGGCCTGCGCAAATATGGCGCCTGGTCGATCGGCTTCAATATCTTTGGCGAATGTCTGCCCTATATCGACAATACCCTGACCCTGCATCCCACCAAGGTGGATCGCTTCGGCGTACCGCAGGCCCTGTTCAACGTCACCTTCCGCGACAACGAACGCAAGATGATGGCCGATGGCGCACGCCAGGGGGAGGCCATGATGAAGGCCGCCGGCCTGGTCGACGTCTGGTCGGAAGAAAAGCCGCATATTCCCGGCGATGCGATCCACGAAATGGGTGGGGCCTGCATGGGCAAGGACCCGCGCACCTCGGTCACCAATAAATGGAACCAACTTCATGAGGCGCAGAATGTCTTCGTCACCGATGGCTCCGCAATGGCCTCGACCTCCTGCGTCAACCCATCCCTGACCTTCATGGCCTTCACTGCCCGCGCGGCGGATTACGCCGTGAAGCAGGTGAAAGCGGGCGCTATCTAAATTCCTTTGCACGGCCTTCTCCCGTTTCCGAACGCAACAGCCGCCGCAAGCCGTAACGCAGCCTCCTGGGTTACGGCATAAACCCTGAGCACTGCCGAAAGGCCGGTGTCTCAGGGTTCTTTTTTACCGATATGTGATAGCGTGGGCATATGAACGCACTGGCCGAAATCCTGCGCCGCGAAGTCCAGCTTGAAGCGCGCGACTTGCTGCGCTGGTGGTCGGAACAGCTACCGGATGAGCGCCACGGCGGTTTTTTCGGCGAGATCGGCAATGATGGCCACCCGGTGGCGGAAGCGCCGAAAAGCGCTATCCTCAACATGCGCCTGCTATGGTTCTTCAGCGCCATGGGGAACCTGCAGCTGGCTAAGCGAGCGATGGATTACCTGCGCAACCATTTCCTGACGCCTGAAAGCGATGGCGTCTTCTGGCGGCTTGATCACAAGGGCGTCGTAATTGACCGGACGCGTTATGCCCATGCGCAAGGCTATGCCATCTATGCGCTGGCAGAATATCATCACGCCACCGGTGATGACGATGCGCTTACCTTTGCCCGCCGCATACAGACGGCAATCGAAACGCAGTTCTGGACCGGTGACGGTTATGCCGATTGTCTCGATGGTCCGGACGATAGTGCGAAAACATTGGGTGCGCATCTCCATCTTCTAGAAGGTTACAGGCATCTTCACAGCATTGCGTCCGATGCTGTTTCTGAGGCTGCGCTTCATCGGGCGCTTGATCTGTTCACTACGCGCTTTGCCCGTGAAGGCATGCATATCCCGATCGCCTTCGAGGCCGGCTGGACGTCGCGTTCAGGTCCGGTATCGCATGGTCATGACGCTGAAGCCGGATGGTTGATCTGGCAGGCGACGCAAACGCTCGGTGACCCAGCCCTGCTGGAGCGCACCCGGCCACTCACCCTGTCACTGGCGCAACTGACCTTGACGAACCGCCATCTGATTGAAGAATGGTGGGGACAGGCCGAGGCTCTGATCGCTTTCGTCAATGCCTGGCAGATGACCGGTGAGGCCCGTTGGCTGGAAGCGGCCATCGGTCTCTGGTCGCATATCAAGGCGCAGTTCGGCGCACGCTCCGGCCACGACTGGTCATGGTATACGGCAGATTCTGGCAAGACAGGTCCGTATCAGGCGGGCCTGTGGAAATGCCCCTACCATACCGGCCGTGCCATGCTGGAACTGGAACGCCGCCTTACCCCATCAATCCTTGGCTGCGGGCGAAATTGACCAGAAGCTGCGGCCAGATGTGATAGGGCTTGTCCAGATCGGCCTTCATGCCGAAACCATGCCCGCCACTGGCAAACAGATGGGTTTCGACCACTATGCCCTTGGCCTTCAACGCATCGCGCAGCACCACCGAATTGGCCACCGGCACAGTCGTGTCGTCCTCGGCCTGGGCGAGGAAGGCCGGCGGGGTGTGCGCATCGACATTCCGGTCCGGCGTATAACGGGCGACCTGTTCCGGCGTGGCCGGACCGCCGAAAAGCGACGGCGCCGTGCCGTCATAGGCGATGGCCGGATCGAGCGACTGCACCGGATAGATCGGTGCGGCGATAAACGGCCGGGCGTCAAGCTGATCGGCGTCATCGACGGCGGCATAAAGCGCCTGCGCATGACGGGTGGCTAAGGACGCGGTAATGAAGCCACCGGCGCTGAACCCGACCACGCCAACGCGCTTCGGATCGAGTTTATATTGCGCAGCATTTTTGCGGATCAGGCGCATGGCGCGCTGTGCATCAATGGTGCCGACATCGGCGGCGTTGTCCCAGCCGTCATTGGCCAGCCGGTAGAACAACACGAAACAGGTGACGCCCTGCTGGTTCAGGTACTCGGCGAGCTTGTAGCCCTCGTGATCGAAATAGTTCCAGCTAAAACCGCCACCAGGGATGATCAGCATCGCCGCACCATTGGGATTTGCCGCGGGAAATACCGCCATGCGTGGCTTCGATATGCCCTGTACCCGCCGGAATTTGACCATAGGATCGGTCGAGGTTTCCTCAACATGCTCCTTCATTTCCGGATGCAGTTGGCCGGGTGCGCCCTGCGGCCACAGGTCGATCGTGCCGGCGGGTGCCGGCCAGCCTGAGACGATTTTCGCGGTATCGGGTGCGGGGGTCTGGGCCATGGCCCCTCCAGCGGTCATGGTGGCGCTTAGGGCCAGCGGTGTCAGCAAGAGCGAACGGCGTATGGTGTCCATAGGAACCTCTTAATAACCCTCAATGATGAGGCGAAAATGGATGATTTTCGAGCATCGTCGCGCAGCGTACTTAAGTACGTGAGCAGCGAAGCGCAGAAAAGCGTGCATTTGCAGACCATCAGTGAGGTGTTATTCCCATCAGGTTGCGAAGTGACTCCTTCGATACGCCGCTACCGGCAAAGTCGTCAAACGCCTTTTCAGTGACACGGATAATATGATCGCGGATAAAGGGTGCGCCTTCGCGGGCGCCGTCTTCCGGATGCTTCAGGCAGCACTCCCATTCGAGCACTGCCCAACCTTCGTAATCATACTGCGCCAACTTGGAGAAGATTCCCTTGAAGTCGACCTGGCCATCACCCAGCGAACGGAAGCGCCCCGGCCGGTCGACCCAGCCTTGATAACCGCCATAAACGCCTGACCGGCCGCTCGGATTGAACTCCGCGTCCTTGACGTGGAACATCTTGATACGTTCGTGGTAGATGTCGATATAGCTCAGATAATCAAGCTGTTGCAGCACGAAATGGCTGGGATCGAACAGGATATTGGCGCGTTTATGCCCGCCGACCTCATCGAGAAAGCGCTCGAAGGTGGCACCATCGTGCAGGTCTTCGCCGGGATGGATTTCATAGCAGCAATCAACGCCGGCGTCCTCAAACACATTGAGGATCGGCTTCCAGCGCCGGCCTAGTTCAGCGAAAGCTTCCTCGACCAGACCCGCCGGGCGTTGCGGCCACGGATAAAAATACGGCCAGGCCAGAGCACCGGAAAAAGTGGCATGCGCCTTCAGACCAAGACGTTGCGATGCCTTGGCACCCAGCTTGACCTGCTCCACCGCCCAAGCCTGTCGCTCCTTCGGCTTGCCATGAACGCTGAGCGGCGCGAAACCGTCGAACAACGTGTCATAGGCCGGATGGACGGCGACCAACTGCCCCTGCAAATGGGTCGAAAGCTCGGTGACTTCCAAATCATATTGCGCCAGCATACCGCTGATTTCATCAGCATAGGTCTGGCTTTGCGCGCACTTTTCCAGATCGAAAATCGCCGGCGAAGACGTCGGGATTTGCAAGCCTTTATAGCCGAGACTTGACGCCCACTGCGCCATGCTTTCCAGCTTGTTGAAGGGCGCCGCATCGCCGAGGAATTGCGCCAGAAAGATACCGGGGCCTTTGAGTGTCTTCATAACAATATCTCCCAGTTCCTGTTGCGGCTTGATCGGATGGCCGTCTCGATAAAGGCCATGCCACGCACACCATCGTCTATGCCCGGCACCAGTGACGGTGCGCCGGTCGAAATCTGGTCAGCGAAATCGCGGTATAGCGTGGCAAAGGCTTCGAGATAACCTTCCGGATGACCAGCCGGCACCCGCGCGCCATAGGTCAGGTAAGGCGTGCCCGCATGCAATACTTGCGTCGGCGCGTCATGCCCGTTGATCGTCAGGATGTTGGGCTGCTCCTGCGACCAGTCGAGCCCACCGGTCTCGCCATAAACGCGCAAACGCAGACCATTGCGGTCACCGGCGGCGATCTGCGATGATACCAGCACGCCGCGGATGCCATTTTCATAACGCAGCAACACATTGCAATCGTCGTCGAGGGCGCGGCCCGCCACCACAATGCCGAGGTCCGCGCAAAGGCTTTCGACCTTCGCGCCACTGACGAATTCGCTCAGATGAAAGGCATGGACGCCGATATCGGCGATGCACCCGCCAAGGCCCGATTGCGCCGGATCGGCCCGCCAATCGGCCTGTTTGTTGTGCAGTTGTTGCGACAACCAGCCCTGGCTATATTCCACCACGATCTTGCGCACCTTGCCGATCCGGCCGTCTGCGATCAGCTTCCGCGCCTCGCGCACCAGCGGATAACCGCTATAGGTATAGGTCAGGCCATAGGCCTTGCCGGTGGCCCGAACAACGTCACGCAGAGCCAGCGCTTCTGCAAGATTCAGGGTCGCCGGCTTGTCGCACAGCACGTTGAAACCGGCCTCCAGCGCCGCCTTGGCGATCGGAAAATGCGTGTCGTTGGGCGTAGCGATGACGATCAGATCGAGCCGGCCTTTTTCCGCTGCCAGCATATCGCGCCAGTTCGTATATACTCGCTCAGGCGGCAGACCATAGCCTTCACCCGCCGCAGCATTCTTTTCCGCATCACGGCTGAAGGCGCCGGCAGACAGGACAAACCGGTCGTCCAGCCGCGCCGCCATCAGGTGAACCGGGCCGATAAATGCCCCCGGTCCGCCACCCACCATGCCTAATCTTAGCTGAGTCATATCGTCTCATATTTGCTGTTAGTGCTCGCCGATCATTACCGGCTTATAACCGCCCCGGCGCCGGAACCACAGGATCAGGCCGAGGAAGATCAGGCAGGTGATGACCGGCAACAAAGCGACCTCTTTCAGGGCATCCTTCTTGGCGCTGCCGGATAATCCCTCAAGCACCGCCTTGTCGGCGTCGGAAGCGACAGCCACCTTCGCCTCGTCGAGTGCCTTATAGCGGCCGAAGACGCTGACCTTCTCGGTCAGGTACTGCTCGGAAAGCGTGGTCTGGTGCGTGGCGTCGTGCAGTTTCAATCCTTCACGCGTCGAATTATCCTGCGCCGCGCCCAGCAGCACCGAACCGACAATGCCTGCCGCCAGCATGCCGCCGCCGGCCAGCATGTTCAGCGTCACCGCGCCACCCTTGGGGAACTGTTCGGAAGCAACGCCGAGCGCCGTGCCCCAGAAGAAACTTTTGCCGATGCCGTAGAAGGTGGCCGCCGCCAGAATGGCCATGCCCGTGGCGCCCGACATCAGGAACAGTCCCGCCGCCGCCAGGGCCGAGGCCATGGCCAGCACGCCCAGCGGATTGAGCCATTTGATCAGGGTGCCGGCGAAAATACGGATAACGAAGACCAGGGCCGAGGTATAGATCAGCACCCAGCCAGCAGCGAGGCCGAGCTTGTTCATTTCCGGCGTCATCAGCGAGGATATCCAGCTGTCGGTAGACAGCTCGGTGACCGCCAGCGGCATCATCACCAGTACTAGCAGGATAAAGAGCGGCCGACCCGGTGAGCGGGCAAAAAACGCATAGATCAGGGCCAACACCACTGCCGCGCCGAACGACATCATCGGCGGCAGGGCAAAGACGCGCCCGACTTCCAGCATGATCAGGGCGGCCAAGATAAAGGCCGAAATAAAGCCCGCCTCCCCCAGCATGGTGCGGTAGGAAACGCCCGAAGCGACGCGCTCCGATACCGGAAATTTGCGGCCGATCAGCAGCACCGTATAGACCAGCACCGGAATGATCATCAGCCCGACCTTCATTCTCCAAGAACCGTCCATGGCGAAGCCGCCGAGGCTGTCCAGCCCCATAGCCAGCAAGCCCCCCAGGATCATGCCGCCCGGCCAGGCGGCGTGCAGGCGGTTCAGCCATTTCGACTTGTCGTGCGCGAACAGCGTGGCGATCAGCGGATTGGCCGCGGCCTCTACCGCGCCATTGCCCAGCGCCATGATGAAGGTGCCGGCATAGAGCGACCAGTAGCCGGTGGCGGTGAAAAGCAATCCCAGACCGACAATATGGCAGATCGCCGCGAACCACAGGGTCAGGCGGAAACCGATCTTGTCGATAAACAGCGACAAAAGCACGATGGTAATCGAGAACGGCCACAGGCCGACACCCAACAGTTCGCCTTTTTGTGTTTCCGACAAGGCAAAATCGACGCCCCAGTTATCGATGACCAGAGCGCGCAGAATAAAGCAGAAAGAGGTGGCGGTAATGGCGGCGAAGGCGGTAGCGAAAAGCCAACCCTGCCCCTTTGCTGTCGTCGAATCCATGATGCATCCCTGTATTTTGAGCCATCACGGAGTCCCCCCGTCCGGCCATTTTTTGATACTTTACAGGTGTAATCGATTACAGAAAAATTGCAAAGAAAAAGGCCAAAGAAAAAGGCAGGGTTTGCACCCTGCCTTCCTGTTTTTACATCGGGCCGCCACCACCGCCGCTGGGGCCACCCCAGCCGCCACCGGAACCGCGCTGGCCATTCCAGCGACCTTCGCCATCCTTGCTGGTGCTGGGACCACCCAGCGTATAGCTGAGCCCGACCATAAAGACCTGACCTTGCAGGCTGCGCGCCGATTCCGAATAGACCGTATCGGTATCGACGACCGTCTTGAATTTCGCCGTGCGGAACGGGTCTTGCACCGTAACGACCAGCGCCGCCTTCGGCGTCACCTGATGGCGATAGGACAGATTGCCCATGCCGAAGGGCGCGGAGTAGCCCTGACCGGTCAGTTGTTTGCCACGGGCAAAATAGCTGATCTGGAAGCGGTCCTTCACCGTCGCCGTATAGTCGAAACTGATCCGACCGCTGAGGGTCGTCGCTTCGGTATCGCGGGTCTGAGAGGCTGTATTCAGCTTGGTATAGGCCAGGTTGCCGTTCAGACGCAGCGAGAGCTTGCTGGTCAGCTTGCCGTCGAAATTGCCTTCAAGCCCGCCCGACTGGCTGTCGCCGAAATTGCGCTTGGTGGTCAACAATACCGGCGCCACATCCGGATCAGTCTGCGGCAGATAGAAGCTGTAATCGGTGATGCTGTTGTTGGTCGTCCGATAATAGGCCCGGACCTGGTAATTGATCTTGCCGGCGCTCTTTTCGTAACCGGCCTCGAACGAATCGGTTTCTTCCGGCTTCAGGTCCGGATTACCGGCGCTGACGTTCTGCGGATCGCGATAGGTGACGAACGGATTGAGATCCTGAGCCTGCGGACGGCGCAGGCGGTGCGAGTACGAGAAGCGCAGCTTGGTCGTGTCGTTCAGGGTATAGGTGGCGAACGCACTGGGGCTGACCTTGGTATAGTTGATATGGCTGGCCGTATCGTCACTGGGCGTACCGGGGGTGTCGGGCGCCCCGAAATTCTCGGTATCGAGGTCGAGCGCTTCGGCGCGGAGGCCACCCATGATAGTCCACTTTTCACCGATCGGCTGCTGCCAGGTGATATAGGCGGCGCTCAGGGTCTGGGCGTATGCAAAATCATTTATCAGCAATGCCGCGTTGTCGCCCGTGGCGTCATTGTGGAAGCTGTTATTGTCCTGGGTGATCTGTATGCCGGTGGTCAGTTGCGCAGCGCCGAACGGCCGGACATAATCGACGCTGAAAACGGCATTGTGGAAATCGCTCTGCGAAATGCGCGTTTCGGCGTCGGTCGTCCCGTCGCTGTTGTTATTGACTGCTGCCGTCGCCGTATCACCGGTCGAGCGACCGAAACGCAGGTCGGTCTTCAGGCTTTCGCCGGCCACCTTGCCCGTATGGTTCCAGTTCAGGTCGAAGCTGAAATCGTCGCGCGGGCCGGTGTTGTGCGAGGTGCGTGTATAACCGCCTGTATAAGCACCATCGGCGCCGTAATTGGCGTAGGTATCCAGGCTGTCATTATCGATTTCACGGCGCGAATAGGCGACCTGGCTGCCAATCGTGTCGTTTTCACCGAGATTGTAATCGATGCCGGCATTGGCCGAAATATTGTCGCTCTTGCCTTCAGAATTACCCGACTGCTCGGTGCTGGACAGCGTGTTGCCGTCCGCATCGAGACGATCCATGACCGAGCCGGAGCGGTTCGGACGCTCATCATGGCGGATATTCAGGCCACCACTGATCGTGTATTTCCCGGTATTGCGCGCACCGTTCAGCGAGGCGTTGTAGCGGCCGTCGCCGACATTGACATTGACCGCGCCGGTATTGCCGGGCTTGCGGTTCTTGCGCATCACCAGGTTTATGATGCCGCCGGAGCCTTCCGAGGAAAACTGCGCGCCGGGATTGGTCATGACCTCGATGGAGTCGATATCGCCGGACGACATGGATTGCAGCGCACCGGCGCGGTTATCGCCCTGCATCATCACCGACGGCTTGCCATCGATATAGACCTGGACATTGGAATTGCCGCGCAGAGTGACATTGCCGGTCGGGTCGATATTGACCGAAGGCACCTTGTTCAGCGCATCTGACGCCGTGCCGCTCTGGCTGTCGATATCCTTGGTGTTGTCATAGACCTGACGGTCGATCTTGTTCTGCGGCTTCTTGCCCTCGACCACGATGGTCTGGGGCGCGTCATCTGCCTTGGTGTCCTGAGTAGCCGGCGGTGCGGCGGCAGGCGCCTGCTGCGCCATCGCAGGCAGCGCACCCGCCACGCAGCCGAAAAGGATCAGGCCCTGGAGGCCCGTTGTCATGAATTTAGTCGAACGCATTATATAGCCTGAAATAAGGATAATACCGATCCGCATACCGGGTGAAAGCGACCCTTAGAAGGCGGAAGTGTTTCTGTAACGCAAAATGTCTGACAATCCGTCGCGTGATGCACGGAAGACCCAAACCTGTTGCCTGAAAGACATATAGGGATATGCGCCTGAACCAGGCCTGAACGTTCTGTAAATGTTACTGAGCGGCTGTGGCGGTCACGTCCAGGCGGGCCTTCCACGGGTCGGCGATGGCTTGCGGTATACCATCCGTGGCAAAATTCATCAGCACATCGGCCTTCGGATCGTATTGCGGCCAGTCGGGCAGGCCCGGACCATTGGGATTGCCGGTCCTGGCGAAATTGGCCCAGTAGCTGTTGGTCTGGTCGGCGATTTTCGCGTCCTTTGCTGTCAGCTTGTCGCCGTACTTCGCCTTGACCGTATCCATGACATAGGGAATTTCCGTGGCGTGCGGCGTGCCGGTCTTCCATTCCGCCTGCATCGATTCCGCCACATAGGCATAACGGTATTCATAACTCGGCACACCTTGCGCGGCCAGGGCCGAGGCCACGAAACGCGCCGGCTCGATCATCATCGCATCCATACCCATGAAGTAGCGGATCACCTCGACGGAGAAATTACCCATCGGGTCATAGGCTGCCTTCGCCACTTCCATATTGGCCGCAAAAGGCGCGAACGCCGCCGCCTTGGTCTTGGCGGAATTGAAGCCGATATCGGCATTGTTGGCGCCGATGATCAACGGCACCTTGTTGTAACGGCCAGCAAGATAGGCCGCCTGCGGCGTTTCGACGACGATCCGGCCATCGACCATCGGTCCGCCATAGGTATCCGACTCCATATTGGCCAGGTTGAGCTTGTCTACGATCGCTTCGGCCGGCAATGCGCGTAAGCTTGCCAGCACCGCCGCATCATTACCCTCGATGCCGTTTTTCTTCGCCAGCGCCACGCCGAGCGTTTCCGATGACGACAGGTTCGGCTGATCATCATGCAGGCGGCGCTCGCCCATCAGGTTGCCGCGCCCACCGCCGGATTGCACGATGGCCTTGGCGAACAGGCCCCTGGCCAGCGGTGAGGTCATCAGCATATGCACGCTGCCGCCGCCGGCCGATTCACCAAAAATGGTGACATTGGCCGGATCGCCGCCGAAGGCCTTGATATTGGTCTGCACCCATTTCAGCGCGGCGATCTGGTCCATATAACCGTAATTGCCGAGCAGGCCGCCATCCTTGTTTTCAGCCGTCAGCGCCGGATGGTCGAAGAAACCGAAACGTCCCAGCCGGTAATTGAAGCTGACCATGATGACGTCCTTGCGGGCGAACGCCGAACCGTCATAGACCGCCGGTGACGAACCGCCATTGACGAAACCGCCGCCGTAAATCCACACGATCACCGGCAGGTGCTTCGGGCCCATATGCGCCGGCCGCCACACATTGAGCACAAGGCAGTCTTCCGAAGGCGCGGTGCCAAGCGGCGCGGCGTCACCGCCGAAAGGTTCCTGCATGCAGTCATGGCCATAGCGATCGGCTTTCAGCGTCGTGGTCCATTTCGCGGCGGGCTGCGGCGCCCGCCAGCGCAGATCACCCACCGGCGGGGCGGCAAAAGGGATACCCTTGAAGCTTTCGACACCATCCGTCACGCCCGAAACCGGCCCGCTGGCGGTATGAACCGGCGCCTGGGCACTAGCCGCGCCGGTGAAAGAAATGGCCGTGAGAACAGCAGCACCGAACAACGCCCGGCGGACAAAAGACATCATGGCAGCCTCCCTTGTTTTACGGGAGAGTATGCGCCGCTTTCAGGATTGGTCAATCAGGCCGCAAAACCGTCTTTGAGACGTGGGCCCCAATCCGGAAAACGAAAAACGCGGCAGGATCGCTCCCGCCGCGTTTCTTTGTCAGAGGGCTGAAATGACTTACCAGAAGTACCAGTAAAGGCCGACCAGGATAACAATCACGCCGATAGCCAGGGCATTGACCACCGGGGTCGTCTTGAAGCTGACGCCTTCCAGCGTAAGCGTCGAGACTTCCTTTTTATTCGGCACCACGAGAGAGACAGCAACGCACAGGCCGAGCGCGATCCAGAAGACCCAGCCGACGCGGTTCATGAACGGCATGTCCGGCACGGTGGTCGCCATGAAGCCGTTGCTGAAGCCGAGGAAGTCGGGGTGCGTATGCAGGTACGATGCCACGTAGAAGAAGCAGGACATCAGGAAGCCGCCAGCCACCGCGGCAAAAGCGCCCGCCGTCGAACAACGCTTCCAGAACATGCCCAGCGCGAAGATGACCACGATGCCCGGTGTGAAGAAGCCGGTGAAATCCTGGATATACTGGAACGCCTGATCGAAGGAACCAACCAGCGGCTTGGCGACGATGATGGCGATCACGACTGCCACGATGGCGGCCACGCGACCGACCATCACCAGAGTCTTTTCATCCAGATCACGCTTGAGCGGCGCCACAATATCGATGGTGAAGATGGTGGCGATCGAGTTGATCTTCGAGGCCGTCGACGAGATGACGGCAAAGGTCAGCGCCACGAAAACAAGACCAAGCAGGCCGGTGGGCAACAGGGTCATCATCTGCGGATAGGCCTGGTCCGGCTTGGGCAGGTCAGGCGCCAGGATCAGGGCGGCCATGCCGGGCACGACCACGATCAGCGGCATCAGCAGCTTGAGATAGGCGGCGAAGGCGATACCCTTTTGCGCTTCCGGCAGTGACTTGGCGGCCAGCGCCCGCTGGATGATGTACTGGTTGAAACCCCAGTACGAGATATTCATGATCCACATGCCGCCGACCAGCACGGCGATGCCCGGCAGGTCCTTGTAGTGCTCCGACGACTTGTCGAGGATCATGTGGAAGTGGTCGGGGAAATTCGCCCGCAGTTTGTTGAAACCATCGGTGAAGCCCGTGATATTGGCCTCGCCGCCGATCTTGGAAAGCGTCAGGCCGGCGATGATCAGCCCGCCCAGCACCAGCAGGGTGACCTGCACGATATCGGTCAGGGCCACGGCTTTGAGGCCGCCGGACAACTGATACAGCAGGGCGAAGGTGCCGAGGCCGATCAGCACGGTCAGGGTATCGAGGCCGGTCACCGTCGTCACCGCTGTACCGCCAAGCCACAGGATCGAGGTCAGGTTGACGAAGACGTAGAGGATCAGCCAGAACACCGCCATCAGATACTTCACCGACGGGCCGAAGCGCTGTTGCAGGAAGCCCGGCATGGTCTGGACGCCGTTGCGCAGGAAAACCGGCAGGAAATATTTCCCGACGATGATCAGGGTAATGGCCGCCATCCATTCATAGGAGGCGATGGCCAAGCCGATCTTGTAGCCCGATCCCGACATGCCGATGATCTGTTCGGCGGAGATATTGGCGGCGATCAGCGAGGCACCGATGGCCCACCATGGCAGAGTGTTTCCCGCCAGGAAATAACCGTTGGACGTGACCGCCTCGCCGGCCTTGCGGCGCGAAACGACCTGGGCCAGGACGAAGATGGAGACGGCGTAAAAGAGCACGATCCAGATATCGAGACTCTTCAGAAAGCTGCTCGCGGGCAGCAGTGAAGCTAAATCAGGCATGTTTCCCCTCTTGAGCGCGTTAACAACGCTCTTGATTTATATTATCATACAATTGGCACAGCTTTGATGCTGAATCAATCACGAATCCCAACAATCGCCTCAGGCGAGGTGAAACGGCGGCGATTGATTTCACCGCTCTGTTTTAAAGGCCTTTCCCTGGCTGACCGGGAAAAGGCCCACATTATTTATTTCCCCGGACAGACGGCATCGCCCTCGTCCGAAGCCAGCTTAATCTCGCTGTAACTGATCGACAGCGGCGAGGTCGTTGCCAGCGAGAACGGCACGCCGACCTGCTTCACGTCGAGACCCGCCGCCTCATAGCAGTCCAGCTTGACCTTGAGCGTGGCCCACTGGCCGACCGGCGCTTTCAGCACCGGGCCGATATCCAGCGAGGTATAGGTCTTTTCGTCCTTGCCCATGGTCAGCATGACCGGCCCTGAAACAGCCGAATCCAGGCGATAGGTGACGGCCAGCGTCATCTTGCCCGTGGTCTGGCGGCTGAGATCGACAGGCGCGCCGAAAATGGCCACCGCCCCTATGCCATTGCCCTTGAAGACCACCGAACGGCCGGATTCCTGCTTGTCGGCATCCACCGTCGTCTGGGTGACATTGCCACTGGCGCTTTCCACCGAGGCGCCACTGATCATCGTGATGCCCTGGCCGTCCATCACCGCCGATTGCCACGGCGCCTTGACGCGGCCGGCGGCGAAATAGGTATCGACATTGACCACGGCCACATCGCGCAGGCCGGAATCTTCCGACAGTTGCGGCACGTCGCCGATGTCCGAATAGGTCAGGCCGTAGCCATAGGGGAAGAGCGGATCATAGCCGACCGTGCCGACATTGAGCGGCCCTTGATTGGCGGTCTTCGGCCACGAGAAGGTCAGCTTGCCCTTGAAATCGTATCGCGGCTGTTTGTTGAGATCGCCGATGATGACGTCGGCGATACCGCCGCCTTCGGTCCCCGGCAGCCAGGCTTCGACAAAGGCGTCCGAGGCATTGATTTCCGGATTGGTCCACAGCGGACGGCCCGACAGGAAGATGGTGACCACCTTGATGCCCTGCGATTTCAGCTTGTGGATCAGCTCCAGATCTGTGCGATCGCCGGTCTGGTAATCGAGATTGGCGCGGTCGCCCTGAAATTCGGCGTAGGGGTCTTCGCCGATGACGACAACGGCCACATCCGGCTTTTCCTTGTAGACGCCGTTTTCGCTCCACGAGGCCACGCCGCCGGCCTTTTCGGTCGCCTCGGCAATGCCTTCCCAGATCGACTGGCCATGCGGAAAATCGGCGCGCGTATTGCCGGTGCCCTGCCAGGTGATGGTCCAGCCACCGGCCTGCTTGCCAATATCGTTGGCGCCGGAGCCGGTGACGAGGATGCGCGCGCCCGGATCGAGCGGCAGGGTGTGGTTCTCATTCTTGATCAGGACCAGCGATTCACGCACCGCCTGACGGGCGATGGCGCGGTGTTCGGACGAACCCAGCTGATCCCACTTACCGGACAGCGGCCGATCGAGCGGCGCGCCCAGCGTGAACAGCCCGCCCTTGATCTTGGCGCGCAGGATGCGGCGCACAGCGTCATCGAGGCGCGCCATCGGGATGGTGCCGGCCTTCACATCTGCCAGCGTATTCTCATACATCGGCTTCCATGAATCCGGCGCCATGAACATGTCGACACCGGCGTTCATCGCTTCGGGGCAATCGTCCTTTGCACAGCTTTCCAGTTGGCGGTGGGCGTCCCAGTCGGTGATGGTGAAACCGTCGAAATGCATGCGTTGCTTGAGCGCGCCAGTGATCAGGCGCTTGTTTCCGGCCATCTTCTGGCCGTTCCACGACGAAAACGAGATCATGACCGACAGGGCGCCGGCCTGGATAGCGGGTGGATAGCCGGCCCCATGAATGCGCGCCAGATCGGCTTCGCTCATCTCGGCGTCGCCCTGATCCTTGCCGTCCATCGTGCCGCCGTCGCCAAGGAAATGCTTGGCGGTAGACATGATATGGCCCGGCTTGATGCCGTTGGCGCCGCCACCCTCGCCTTGCAGCCCCTCGACCATCCGGCCGGCATAGGCGGCAACATCGGCCGGGTTTTCCGAATAGCTTTCATACGCACGGCCCCAGCGCTTGTCACGCGCCACGGCGACGGTCGGGGCGAAGGTCCAGTCAACGCCCGCGGCGGCCATTTCGGCGGCGGTGGCGGCGCCGATCTTCTCGATCAGGTCCGGATCGTGCATCGCGCCCAGGCCGACATTGTGCGGGAAGATGGTAGCGCCGACGAGATTGGAATGGCCATGCACAGCATCGATACCGAACAGCAGCGGGATCGGCGCCTTGGTCGGGCGATCTAGCGCCGCGCGCCAGTACTCATCGGCCAGTTTCAGCCATTGATCGGGCGTGGCGCGTTCGTTCTGGCCGGGCGAGGAATTGCCGCCCGCCAGGATCGAACCGAGCGGATAGGTCTTGAGGTCTTCCGGCTTGATGAAATTGATATCGGCCTGGATGGTCTGGCCGACCTTTTCCTCTACCGTCATCTGGCTCATGATCTCGGTGATTTTCGCCTCGGTGGCGGGATCAACCAATCCGGCCGGGGCCAGCTTCGGCCAGGCGGGATCGACTGCAATCACGGCCGGAGCCTTTGCCACGGCTTTCTTTGCGGCCGGCTTTTTGGTCGTCTTTTTCTTGACCGACTTGTGAACAGCGGGCTTCGCCTTGGCCTCGGCCGCATGTGGCAGGCCGAAACTGAGCGCGCACAATACGCCAACAGCGGCCCCGAACATCAGGGCCGGTTTCATCGATAACTTCCGGGTCATTTCGCGATTAGACAATTGGAGGCTCCTTAAGGCGTTCTTCCACAACATCTTTTCTTTGATCTGTAGCACGCTCCGGCGATCTGAAAAAGCCGCCGTTTATCATGCCACACGCCGCCCCTTTTGCAGTCTGTGACGACGGGGCAGAGCCTGTTTAATGACAGCGCTATCAAGATGCGTCAAGTCACGATACCCATAGCGCGAAACGGTTGCAGTGCGGGAGGTCCCGTCTTTCATGCCAAAAAAACATATTTGCTTTCATAATTTATTTGACAGCGTTGTCAGATTTGATATGACTACTTCACCCTGTTTCCCCGGTATGCGTGTTTCTATGAAATTTGCGGATCGGGATCTGTGTTTAAAACCATTATGCGGCCGGCTTCTTTCCCTTTTTCATAGCCGTTCGCGTCCGTGGTTTTAAAGCGCCTTCTTAATGTGGCATTATTTGGAAGGCACTGGCCTTATATCCCGATGGAAGCTAACGCTCCCATCGGGTTTTTTTTGCCCCTTGCCCGAAGCCGCGCTCTAAATCGCCTTCGCCGACTCGCGTTCGATCAGGTCAAACGGCAACTCGCGGCGTGTATCGCTGAAGTTTGGCGCATCCTCATCCGCCGAGGCGCGTGACAAAAGCATGTCGGCCGCCGCATAGGCCAGATCGGTCACCGGCTGGCGGATGGTGGTCAGGTGCGGCCAGATGATCATCGAGCCCGGCGTATCGTCAAAGCCCACCACCGACACCTGATCGGGAATGCGCACACCGGTCTGCTGGGCATAGGCCATCACGCCGAAAGCCATTTCGTCATTGGAGGCAAAGATCGCTGTCGGCAGATTGCCGGCATCGGTGAAAAGCCCCTTGGCGGCTTCCAGCCCGGAAACGAAACTATTGAAGCCCTGGGCGATACGGCGCGAATGCGGTTCGACGCCCGCCTCATGCATGGCCTTGATAAAGCCGTCATAGCGGCGGTGCGAAGACCCGTGCTCCGGATGGCCGCGCACGAAGCCGATATCGGTATGGCCGCGCGCCAGCAGGAATTTCGTCATCTCGTAGGCGGCCTGGGTATCGTCCATCTCAACCAGCGCCGAGCGGCCGGGGAAAAGCGACGGCGACACGCGCACATAGGGCACCCCCGCCGCTTCGACGGCATCAAGCACCACGGCCATATCGCATAGTGGAGGCGTCAGGATCACACCATCGAGGCGGATGGTGGCCAGCAAGCTGGCAATGGCCCGGCCGATATCCGGCGCCAGACTGTCCTGCGGTTCACTGAGCACATGATAACCGCTCTGGCGGCAACGCTCGATCACGCCTTGCTGCATGTCGATGACATAGCTGGATGACGGGTTATCATAAAGCAGACCGACGAGAAAGCTGCGCGCCCCCGCCAGTGATCGTGCCAGCAAATTCGGGCGATAATGCAGGCGGGCGGCAGCTTCCTTGACCTTGGTGCGGGTTTCCTCACGCACGTTCGGCTCGTTGTTCATCACCCGCGAAACCGTCTTGATCGACACACCGGCCAGTCGCGCCACGTCGTTGATCGTGGAGACCGTATTGGCTACAGGTTGTTCTTTTGCGCGTTCGGCCGGAGCCTTGGTCTGCGTCACTCGAAGCCGAGCCTTTATATGATGGCCGCACAATCGGCGAAGAAATTGGTATGTTCAGCTTGCGTCCGCAATGACAGCTTTGTCAATGAATAAAAGCCAAGTGTTTTCAACACTTAGCCCTTATTCATTTCCATTTTTTGCGCGTACGCGCAGATATACCTCGCCCATAGCGATGCCCTACCGCTTCGCTGCTTGAGGGCAAGCCTCGCACGGGCGGTCCCTTGCCAAACCTCATGAAAAGATTTGGAATTACTTACCAAATGTCGCCACGGCTTCGGCGGCAAGACGGGTAATTTCAGCCCAATTGCCTTCGTTCATCGCCTTGGCAGGTGCGACCCATGAACCACCAACGCAGAGCACATTGTCAAGCGCCAGGAAGTCTGCGGCATTTTTCGCATCGATGCCGCCGGTCGGGCAGAACTTCACCTGCGGCAGCGGACCGCCAATGCCCTTGAGATAAGGCACACCGCCAGCCGGCACGGCCGGGAAGAATTTCAGGTGGGTAAAGCCCCACTCCAGCGCCTTCATCACTTCAGACGAGGTGGCGACGCCCGGCAGCAGCGGCAGGGCGTCCTGATGCGCCAGGGTCTTGGTCAAGCCGGGCGATACGAGGAACTTCGCCCCGGCCTTTGCGGCCTTTTCGGCGTCTTTCGGCGTCAGCACCGTGCCGGCGCCGACCACCGCGTCCGGGCGTTCCTTGGCGATCAGGGCGATGGCGTCGAGCGCGCAATCGGTACGCAAGGTGATTTCCAGCACCCTGATACCGCCAGCCAGCAAGGCGTCCGCCAGGGGCAGCGCCTGATCGAGCGACGGGATGACCATCACCGGCAGGACGGGGCCCATGGTCATGAACTTGGGGATATCGGGGTGCGTGGACATGGTGGTCGTTTCCTTATCTATCTTCTCCTCCCTACACAGTGGGGAGGTGGCATTTGCCCAGCAAATGACGGAGGGGCGCCCCTCCACCGCTTCGCGGTCCCCCTCCCCATTCTCATGGGGAGGAGATAATTTAAGCCGTAATCTGCACGTCGGTTAAGGCATTCGCCGAACCGAGCAGCGCCGCATACGGATGGATAATGATGCTCGACGGAATGCTGGCCACCAGACCCGCCAGCGGCGCCTTCGCCTCCATGCGGGCGCGGAAACGCAGTTCATCGACATGCTTGATCAGGCGCGGCGCAATGCCGCCGGCGATAAACATCCCCGACACGGCGCCATGCGCCAGCGCCAGATCACCACAGACCGAAGCCATGACATCCAGAAACGCATCCACGGTATACCGAGATCCGGTCGCGTCTTCCCCTTCGAGATGGGTAATCTGCGCCGGCGTCAGCTCTTCGGCGCGCTCGCCGCGTATGGAAGAAATCGCCTGATAGAGATTGACCAGGCCAGGCCCGGACAACAGCATTTCGACCGTCACGCGGCCGTGCCGCTTGCGCAGGTAACGCAGGATTTCGCTCTCATAATCGTTGACCGGCGCAAACGAAATATGACCGCTTTCGGTCGACAGGCAATAGGGGCCGAACTCCCCGCCCACCAGCACCGAAGCACCGAAACCGGTGCCGGCGCCCATGACGGCGTGAACATCGCCGAACCCGCTTTTCACCGGGCCGATGATCTTGGTATCACCGTCGCCAAGATGCGGCAACGCATACGCCAAAGCGGCGTAGTCGTTGATCAGTTTCGCCCGTCGCGCACCGGTCGCTTTCGCCAGCAGGCCCTCCTCGACCTCCCAGTCGAGATTGGTGAACTTGATCCGCCCGTCCTTGACCGGTCCGGCTACGGCCACGCAGGCGTAATCGAATTCGGGCCTGCCGCCGATCGACTCAAAATAAGCGGCCAGCGCCTTGTAAACGTCTTCGTGGTCGGCCGTTTCCAGCGACTTGAAGTTCGTCAGGCCGGTCTTGCCGTTCATGCGTTCAGCGACGGCGAACCGGGCATTGGTGCCGCCGATATCGCCCACCAGTCCGCGCAAGGCACGGCCGGAGGTTGTCTTGATGGAGCTGCTCTCGAAATGCGCTGTCATATATTTACCAAAAAACTGCGCCACCCTGGTCGGCCGGTCCTACCGCCCGACGCATGTGCGCAAAAAGTTCCCGTCCCATGCCGTCGGCTTCTGGTGGCCGATCAGCATTTGTTCTTTGTGAAAACTCGGCGGCATTTCCGAGAAAGTCTATGGTTCCGGCTACGCAATCGACACGCAGCACGTCTCCGTTTCGCAGTTTCGCAATCGGTCCGCCATCGACCGCTTCCGGCGTCAGGTGGATAACGGCAGGCACCTTTCCCGATGCCCCCGACATGCGGCCGTCTGACACCAGCGCTACCTTGCGCCCCGCATCGAGAATACTCGACAGCGATGGCGTCAGGCTGTGCAGTTCCGGCATTCCGTTGGCTTTTGGCCCCTGAAAGCGGACGACGCAAATGAAATCGCCTTCCGGCAGTTGTTTGGCCTTGAAGGCCGCCAGGAAATCGTCCTGGTCATCGAACACCACGCAGGGCGCCTCGACAATCTGGTGCTCCAGCTTGACGGCCGAAACCTTGGCCACGGCACGGCCGAGATTGCCCTTGATTTCGCGCAGGCCGCCTTCCTGCGAGAACGGATTGGAAACCGGGCGCAGGATGTTTTCATCAAGGCTGGTCTCCGGCGCATCACGCCAGACAACCTCGCCATTTTGCAGCACCGGCTCTTTCGCGTAGTCCGCGATGCCCTGCCCCCAGATGGTCTGGACATCGCCGTGCATCAGGCCGGCATTCAGCAGTTCCTTGATGATGAAGGCCATGCCGCCGGCGGCGTGGAAATGGTTCACATCGGCCGAACCGTTGGGGTAGACGCGCGCCAGCAGCGGCACGACGGACGAGATCTTGTCCATGTCTTCCCAGGTCAGGATCACCCCGGCGGCGCGCGCCATGGCCGGCAGGTGCAGGGCGTGGTTGGTCGAGCCGCCCGTGGCCATGAGGCCGATTACGCCGTTGATAATCGCCTTCGCGTCAATGACATCGGCCATCCGCGAGGGGGTCTTGGAATTCTCCGCCGATTTCGCCGCACGTTCGACAGCACATTGCGTCAGGGCATCGCGCAAAGGCGTACCCGGATGGACGAAGGCAGCGCCCGGCACATGCAGGCCCATCATTTCCATCAGCATCTGGTTGGAATTGGCGGTGCCGTAAAAGGTGCAGGTGCCCGCCGAATGGTAGGAGGCCATTTCGGCGGCCAGCAGGGCGTCACGGCCGACTTCGCCGAGCGCGTAGAGCGTGCGGACCTTGGCCTTTTCCGGATTCGGCAGGCCGGACCCCATCGGGCCGGACGGCACGAAGATGATTGGCAGGTGGGCGAAACTGAGCGCGCCGATCACCAGGCCCGGCACGATCTTGTCGCAGATGCCCAGCATCAGGCCGGCATCGAAGGCGTCGTGGCTGAGCGACACGGCGGTGCTCATGGCGATGACATCGCGCGAGAACAGGCTGAGTTCCATGCCCGGACGGCCTTGCGTCACGCCATCACACATGGCGGGCACGCCGCCGGCGACCTGGGTGGTGGCGCCGAACTTGCGCGCCATACCGCGGAGCTTTTCCGGATAGTCATGATAGGGCTGGTGGGCCGACAGCATGTCGTTATAGGCGGTCACGATGCCGATATTGGGTACGGCGTCGAGCGCGGCCTGCAACTTTTCATCGGCCGTCGAGGCGGCGACGACGTGGGCATAGTTGGCGCAGCTAAGCTTCTTGCGGCGCGGTTCGTTTGCCCGGTAGCGATCGGCGCGTTCCATGAATTGCTGGCGCAGATCCTTGGAGCGCTCGATGATGCGTGCGGTCACTTCGGCGATTACGGGATGCAATGTGGTCATGATATTTTAGTCCTTAGCCCGCCCAAACGAATTCGACGTCGGTCGGACATTGCGCGATAAACGCGCCGATCGGCGAGGTATAGGGGTCTGTGTCCTCGGTCGATGCCCGCAGGGCATCCAACTTGGCCTGACCCGTAATGTAGAAGAGGATACGGCGCGAATTATTGATGGCCGGCACCGACAGGGTAATGCGCGGCAGTTTCGGTTCCGAGCCATCGGTGTGCGGCGAAACCGGCAGGACGAGGCGCTCAGTCGTATAGACCTCGGCATTGACCGGATTGTGCGGGAAGATCGAGGCGTAGTGCGAATCCGGCCCCATGCCCATCAGGGCGAAATCGAAACGCGGCGCTTCACCACCGTTCAGGTCGCGCAGGGTCTTTTCGGCCTTTTTGGCGCAAGATTCCTGATCGTTTATATCCTGAATAAGCGTCAGGAATTTCATGCCCGTGTGATCCTTGTCGGCCAGAACCGGCGCCAGCGCCTCACGCATCATGCGCGTGTTCGACGCCGCATCATCGACAGGCACGAAGCGCTCATCGACCTGGGCCAGGGTCACCTTCGACCAGTCCATTTCGGCATGGATCAGGTGCTGGTAGATCGGCTTCGGCGTCGTGCCGCCACAGCCGATCCATACCGCCCTGGTGCGCGCATCGATGGCATGGCGCAGGGCATCGGAAATGGCGTCGGCGATATAGCTGCCAGCCCGTGCCGTATTGGCGAAGCAATGCACGGTCACGGTCTTGCCGTGAGCATTCCATGTCAGCACGTCTTCAGAGACATTGAGCTTATGCGCGGCCTCAGTCATTCCACACACGCCCCTCGTCGCGCTCGATCAGGCGGAAGGCGCTGACCGGTCCGAAGGTACCCGCCGGATACATCTGCGGCTTCATGTGTGTGTCGGTCCAGGCCTTGATGATGCCATCAACCCAGGTCCATGCCGCTTCAACCTCGTCACGGCGCACAAATTGCGCGTTGTTGCCGTTCAGCGCATCGAGGATCAGGCGCTCATAGGCGATGCGGCGGCGCGGCGGCTTGCCGTCATTATTGCCGTCAAAAGCCTTGATCAGCGACAGGCTGAGATCGAGCGGCTGCAAATGCATGCCCTCGGCGGTCAGGCCGGGCGCCTTGTTCATCAGGGTGAGGGAGATATCTTCGTCCGGCTGCAAACGGATCAGCAGGCGGTTAGCATGGGCCTCGGCGCCGAAAATCGAATGCGGCAGCGGCTTGAACTGGACGACGATTTCCGTGGCGCGCGACGGCAGGCACTTGCCCGTGCGCATATAGATTGGCGTGCCGGCCCAGCGCCAGTTGGCGATCTCGGCCTTGATGGCGACGAAGGTTTCGGTGTTCGACGGCGAACCCTTTTCCGCCTCGTAACCGGCGATCGGATGGCCATCGGCGAAACCGGGACCATACTGGCCGCGCGCCGTGTTGTTGATGGCATTGGCGGCGGTGATCGGCTTCAGCGAACGCAACACCTTGACCTTTTCATCGCGCAGGGCATCGGACGACAGGGAGGACGGCGGCTCCATGGCCAGCAAGCACAGAAGCTGCAACAGGTGATTTTGCAGCATGTCGCGGATGGCGCCGTATTCATCGTAATAACCCAGGCGATCGGCTACCCCCACCGTTTCGGCGATGGTGATCTGAATATGGTCGATAGATTGCGAATTCCACAACGGCTCGAACACCATATTGCCGAAACGCAGGGCGATCAGGTTCTGTACCGTCTCCTTGCCGAGATAGTGGTCGATGCGGAAGGTGCGCGCCTCGTCAAAGGCGTGGGCGACGGAATCGTTGATGATCTTCGAGGTGGCAAGATCGCGGCCGATCGGCTTCTCGATCACCACGCGGTTCGGCGCCTTGTTGAGGCCGGCCTTCTCGATATGCTCGCAGATCGGTTTGAACAGCGACGGCGACACCGACAGGAAATAGACGATATCGAGTTTATCGACATCACCCAACTCATCCTTAAGCTTGGCGCCCCAGTTATCATGGGCCGCATCGAGCGCGACGTGGACGATACGCTTGCGGAAACGCTTGAGTGCCGCCGGCTCTACCCATTCGCCGACCCGGCTCATTACGGCCGCACCGATGCGATCGACGCAAACCTCGGTACCGCAGTCTTCGCGCGCCACCGAAATGATCCGCAGATCATCGGAGAGAAATCCATCCTGGTCCAGCATGGCGAGCGAAGGCCATAACATGCGCATGGCCAGATCGCCCGTGCCCCCGACAAGGACAAAAACCTGTTGGCGCGCGCCATTGCTTGCAGAAGATGCCGACATGAGACCTTTTCGTTCCAAACCTGTGACCGCGCCTCTTTTACACCGGGCTTAAGTCATGACAGCGTTGTCATAGCCCCTGTTTTCCGGCAGGTCAATCGTGAAAATAAACTGCGTGATCGGGGGCGACGCCGATGGGCCGTCCTTGCCGGTCATATAGGATATTCATACCTAAAAATACAAGGCGAAACCGCAGCCGGTAAGGTTTGCCTGCGCCCGTCCCTGATGCCGGTTACCGGCCCTTCCGCCGCGAACGGAAGGGTTTCACCCGATAGGCCGTGACCGGCGGGCAAAGCATCCTGCGCGCATTTCTGCCCCCAATCCTCAAGCAAAACCGGAGTCCGCCATGCCCGCGCCAATTCCCGAATCCGTCACGCCCGATATCCTGCCGCGTCCGGACTTCCATTTCACCGGCCAGGTCGGCCGCACCTATCAGGACTCCGATCCGGCGCAGTTCCCGCAGCCGATCGCGGCCCCGAAGGGCGCCCCCAATATCGTATTGATCCTGCTCGATGATGTCGGTTTTGGCCAGTTCTCGACTTTCGGTGGCGGCGTGCCTTCTCCTACAATGGACCGGCTGGCGGCCGAGGGTATCCGCTACAACCATTTCCACACCACCGCCCTGTGCAGCCCGACCCGCGCCGCCCTGATCACCGGCCGCAACCACCATTCGGCCTCGTTCGCCGGCATCACCGAACTGGCCACCGGCTATGACGGCTATTGCTGCATCCTGCCCAGGAATTGCGGCACCGTCGGCGAGGTGCTGCGTCAGAACGGCTACATGACCGCCTGGATCGGCAAGAACCACAACACCCCGACCTGGGAAACCAGCGCCGTCGGCCCCTTCGACCGCTGGGCCAATGGTCTGGGCTTCGATTATTTCTACGGCTTCAATGCCGGCGATATGAGCCACTGGCATCCGGTGCTGTACGAGAATCACAACCTCGTGCCGACCTCGGATGATCCCGAATATCACCTGACCGAAGACCTGGCCGACAAGGCGATCGAGTGGGTGCGCCGCGCGAAAAGCATCGCTCCCGACAAGCCCTATTTCCTCTATGTCGCTCCCGGCGCCACTCATGCGCCGCATCAGGCACCGAAGGACTGGATCGACCGGTTCAAAGGCCAGTTCGACGACGGCTGGGATGTCTATCGCCAGCAGACCCTGGAACGGCAGAAGAAGCTTGGTGTTGTCCCGCCCGATACACAACTGACCGAACGCTCGAAGGGCCTGCCCGCCTGGGACTCGCTCAACGCCGACCAGAAGCGGCTCTATACCCGGATGATGGAGTGTTTCGCCGCCTATGGGGCCCAGGCCGACGAGGCCATGGGCCGGGTGGTCGACGCGGTAAAGGCCCTGCCCGACGCCGACAACACCATCATTCTCTATATCGCCGGCGACAACGGTTCGAGCGCCGAGGGCGGACTGGAAGGCTCGCTGAACGAGAACTTCTTCTTCAATGGCTTCACCGAAACCTGGCAGGATAATCTCAAGGCCATCGACGAACTGGGCGGGCCGAAGCACTTCAACCACTTTCCGTCTGCCTGGGCCCATGCCATGAACACGCCCTTCCAGTGGACCAAGCAGGTGGCCAGCCATTTCGGCGGCACCCGCAATCCGATGATCATCAGTTGGCCCGCCGGCATCAAGGACAAGGGGGGCTTGCGCGACCAGTTCCTGCATGTGATCGACATCGTGCCGACCCTCTACGAATGGGCCGGCATCACCGCGCCGCGCGAACTGAACGGCATTCCGCAAAAGCCGATCGAAGGCATCAGCTTCGCCTTCACCGCCAATGATGCCAAGGCGCCCAGCCAGAGGCGCACCCAGTATTTCGAGCTGGCTTGCAATCGCGGGCTCTATCACGACGGCTGGATGGCCTCGTGTCCCTCGTTCGTGCCGTGGGACGCCAACCGCGATGAAAACTGGAATCCCGACCATGCGCCGTGGGAGTTGTACAAGGTCGATGAGGATTTCTCGCAAGCCAAGGATCTGGCCAAAGCCAATCCGGAAAAGCTGCGCGAATTACAAGACCTGTGGTGGGCCGAAGCCTCCAAATACAGTGTCCTGCCAATCGACTGGCGCGGCACGATCCGCATGAATGCCGAAGCCATGGGTCGGCCCAATCCGGTCGGCCATCGCACCAAGGCCATCTATTACGAGGGCATGACAGCCCTGCCGGGCGCCGCCTGTCTGCCGATGCTCAACAAGTCATGGACCATTACCGCGCATGTCGATCTGAAGGACGACAAGGCCAACGGCATGATCGTCACGCAAGGCGGATCGGAAGGCGGCTATGGTCTCTATCTGCGCGATGGCAAGCCGGTATTTGTCTATAATTTCCTCGGTCAGGAACGGCCGAGCTTCGCGGGCGAAACGGCCTTGCCGGCGGGCAAGTCTACACTCGTCGTCGATTTCCTCTATGACGGCGGCGGTATGGGCAAGGGCGGCACGATCACCGTGAAGGCCAACGGCAAGACGGTTGCGGCGGGCCAGCTGGAACGCACCGTGCCGATCCAGTTCGCCATTTTCGAGGGCCTCGATATCGGCCTCGACACCGGCTCCCCGGTCGACTGGACCTACCCGCTGCCGTTCAAATTCACCGGCCATATTGAGCAGGTCGAAATCGAGATCAAACCCGAACAGATGGCCGCGAAAAAAGCTGCCTGATCCTTGCGTCTATATTCAACGAGGAAGCCCCATGCCCGATACACTGACACCATCGCGCACCGCCGCTACAGCTACAGAAGAAGCCACCTATCTCGCCAGCACCTTCAATCCTGCACATCCGGACCTGCCCAATGCTGCCGGCACTGCCGCGCAGCTTGCCAACACAGCCTATATCGAATCCTTAACCCGCCTTGTCTATTACTGGGGTTATCCGGCTGTGGACGCCTTCGACAGGACCAGTTGCTGGGAACTAATGCAGGCCGGTCCCGGTGCGACTCTGGGACTGTTTCCCGGCGCTCCCAAAAATCACATGGGCTATCTCGATGACTATATGTCACCGGCTCAGCGAAAGGTAGTGACTCCCAACAACGATACTATTTATGGCGTGAGCTTCGTCGATCTGCGCGTCGAGCCCGTCGTTGTTCAAACGCCTGACGAGGTTCCAAAGGGCCAATACTGGACCTTGCAGCTTTGCGACCTGTTTACCACCGTCTTTTATCAACTGGGCTCAGCCTCTGCCACTCCCGGCGGCAAGTTTCTTCTGGTCGGTCCTGACTGGGCAGGAAAAAAGCCGGAAGGGTTCATCGATGTCCTGCGCTCCCCGACCCACGTGGCCGGCATCTTCGGACGTGCGTTCATCGCGCATGACGAAGCCTCAAAAGCGCAGGGCCGCGCCATCCTGAACCGAATCGGTGTCGTACCGCTAAGCCAGGACGCGCCCGGCCCTCTTGTTTTTGATTGCCAGGCCAGCGCCCGCAACAAGGTTTTCCCAAAGGGTGTTACGGCTGAGATGGTCGCAGCCGATCCGGACATACTCCGCGTTCGCCCGGTTAATCCGCTGACCTTCTGGGATGACCTGAAACGAGCGCTCGATGCCAATCCGATTGTCAGTCCCGACGATCGTCCTATGGCCGAGCAAGCTCGAACACTCCTCGCGCTGCGCGATGGCGATAACGTCTGGCGCGCGCTGATCGATCGCACGACATTGGCCGCCAATGCCGAACTAAATGAATCAGCGAAATACCATGAGGTCGGCGTCGATGCCGGCAACGGCTGGCAACGCCAGAAGAATGGCGGCGTATGGGGCACGGACTGGTTCGGGCGCGCCCAGGCAGCCGTCATCTACATCTACGTCAATGATTACCATGAGGCGGTCTATTTCATACGCGGCACCGATGCGAAGGCGACATTGTTGCAAGGGCGTTACACCTACGAAATACGCTTCGAAAAGGGGCAATTACCACCGGTCGACCGTTCGTGTGGCGGCTTCTGGTCCCTCACCATGTATGACAAGGACTACTACATGCTGGCCGATAGCCCCAACGGGCGCACCAATATTGGCACGGTCAACCTCGATGCCAACGAACTGACTTTCGCGGCCGACGGCTCCCTGACTCTGACCCTTTCTGCCACGAAACCGGCAACAGCCGAAGCGGCGGCTAACTGGCTACCGGCGCCACACGACCAGTTTGCCCTGATCGTCCGCACATATGTGCCGGCGGAAGCCATTTTGAACGGTACTTACAAATTGCCTGATGTCAGGCGCGTGACCTGATCAGCCGGTATTTCTGAGCGCAGAAGCGATGCCGTTGACTGTCAGCTGCATCGCCAGTTGCACCAGCTTGTGCTTGTTGCCCTGGCGGCGGATGCCGAGCAGATAGACCTGCAACCGGTTCAGTGAACTAAGCAATGGATTGGCCCGTTCGATCTGGTTGCGCAGGCGTTCGTGCGTCGACAACAGGTAAGGCGCCTTACGGATGCGCAGGATCAGCGCCACCGTGTCGTCGAACTCGGACTTGATCTTGCTGTAGATGCGGTCGGCTTCCTTCGGTTCGCCGGCGAGGTCAGCGTATTGACGGGCGATTTCCATGTCGGTCTTGGCCAGGGCCATTTCCATATTGGCGATGAAGACGTCGAAGAAGTCCCAGCGGATCATTTCTTCCAGTACGCTATCCTCGATCTTCATCTCACGCACCGCCGCCGCGAATCCGTACCAGCCCGGCAGCATGAAGCGCGTCTGCGACCAGGCGAAGACCCACGGAATGGCGCGCAGGTCCTCGATCATCCCCGACGATGTGCGCGAAGCCGGCCGCGAACCGATCTTGAGATTGCTGACCTCATCGACCGGCGTGACGGTATGGAAGAAATCGAGGAAATGCGGATCGTCATAGACCAGCCCGCGATAGGCCTCGAACGACGCCATATTGATCTTGTCCATCACCGGCGTGAACTTTTCCTCCATCTCCGCATCGGCCGAATGCGCGGCGGTCTTGGGGCCACGTTTCGGCACCGTCGCCAGGAAGGTGGCCGCCGCGAAGCTGTCGAGCGTCTTGTGGGCGGTGACGACATTGCCGAACTTGCGCGCGATCATTTCGCCCTGTTCGGTGACGCGAATCTGCCCGCCAACCGTGCCTTCCGGCTGCGCCAGGATCGCCGCGAAGGCCGGACCGCCGCCGCGCCCGACCGAGCCGCCGCGACCGTGGAACAGACGCAACTGCACGCCCGCCTTGTCGCACACCGCCTTGATCGCCTTGGACGCCTTGTGCAGCGACCAGCGTGACGAGGTATAGCCGCCGTCCTTGTTCGAGTCGGAATAGCCGAGCATCACTTCCTGAAGCGCCGGGCGTCCCATCAGCGAACGCACGGCGAAATTGCCCAGCCACTTCTTCATGATCTCCGGCGCCGCCTCCAGATCGCCGATGGTTTCGAACAGCGGCGATATCTTCATCATGCAGTGCGGCTGCGGTCCGCCGCGCACCAGACCGGCCTGTTTCAGCAATACCAGTGGCTCAAGGATATCCGACACCGAGGCGGCCTTGGAAATGACATAGGCGCCAAAGGCTTCCGGTCCGAAGGTCTTCACGATCTCGGCAGCGGCATCGACGATGCGCAGTTCGCGGCGCGTCTCGTCGGAATATTTGCCAAACTCCCAGCGTAAGGTTCGGTCATTGGCCAGTTCGGCGAACAGCAGCGAACAGCGCTCGCTTTCCGACATGCCGAGATAATCGACCAGTTCCGACGACTGGGTGAACAGTTCGGCGACAACCCGTTCATGCACATCGGAATTCTGCCGCAGGTCGAGCGCCAGCAAGTGGAAACCGCACGAACGCGCGATGCGGATCAGGGTCTTGAGCGTCGCCCCGATCATCCGCCGGCCGCCATTGGTCGCCAGAGAATCACGCATGACCCGCAGGTCACGCAGGAAGGCGGCACAGCTTTCATAGGCCGGCGCGGCGGTATCGCCGGTACGGCTGCCCACCGCCTCCCCCAGCGTTTCCGCCCGTGTACGCGCCAGGCGCTGCTTGATATAGGCGATGGCGCGACGATAAGGCTCATCGACACGATGAATATCGGTATTGAGTGATTTGCGCGCCAGTTCATGGAGCGCATCGCTCACCGGCGTCACCTCGTCCGACATGGTCAGTTCGGTATCGAGCTTGTCGAGATGGATGGTGTAGAAATCAAAGGCGACCCGCGCCTGTTCGCGGTAAGCATAGCGCAGCGTCACTTCATCGACATGCGGGTGGCCGTCACGGTCGCCGCCGATCCACGATCCCAGCTTGAGCACATCCGGCAGCGGCCCTTCATGCGGAATATCACGGCCCCATTCGGTATAGAGGGTCACCAGCGCCGGCAGGACGGACCGCTTGACCGCGCCGATCAGGTTGTTGATCTCGTCGCGCACCGTGATGCGCTCCGGCCGATTGAGGCGGGTATTCCATAACAGGGCTACGGCGCGGTAAAGGTCGTCCCCAAGCTGTTTCTTTTCGCCGGGATTGGCGGCCTTCTCATAGGCCTGCAACAGATTGGCAATCTCGGTTTCGCGCTCGACGATCGAGGCACGGCGCATCTCGGTCGGATGGGCGGTAAAGACCGGCGAGGCGAGGATGCTGCTGAGCGTGGCGTCGATCTCGGTCTTTTCCAGACCCGACTGGCGGGCCGAAGCTACCGCATTGGCCAGACTGATCGGCTGCATCGAACCGTCGGCGCTTTCAAAGCTGTCGATCTGTCCTAACTGGCCGACGTCTTCGGAAATGACCGACAGCATCGACAGGCAGGTCATGATGCGGGCGATATGCGCCGCCTCGGATTCGCTTAGGGTACTGAAATCGAAATTCCTGTCCGTCAAGGCCTCGACCTTGTCCATGACCTCGGCCCGGCCGAATTCATGGACAGCTTCACTCAGATAGCCATCGAGCAGGCCGATATGTTGCTTGACGTGATTGAGGACGGTGTCGGTCATGTTTTAGTGTTCCAGAGTACCCGCAGGGCTCGCTCAGCTCACACTTTTCGTCACAAAAACATAGACTTGCAGTCAGGTTTGTTCCGACAACGCATGATCAGATGTCAAGCCGGTTTATTATTTTATGCCTACTGATTAGGCGCGATTTTTGTGCATCGCAAGATAACAAATTGCCCTCCAAAATAAGTCATATTGATAGTACGAATGAATCCAAAGCTTTGAGTATTATTGTCTGATTTAATATTTTTTCAGTGCTGAACACTTCCCCCACAAAGTTTCACTAGAAACAAAGCCTTGCGGCGCGCCATTGCATCGCGTTATGGTACGCAGCCACCAGCCGCCATTTGTTAAGACTTTTCCTGTAAAACAGGCGTTCATAACAAGCTTAAGAATAAGCAAGAGGGTGTCCCATGGCCAAAGCCACCTACCATCGTCATCAGCGCGTCTATGTCGAGCCCGTCGGTACCTGGGCAGTAATCGACAAGGTCAATCCCGTCTGGGTCAAGGGCTTCGACGAGCCGGTCCGCGTGACCTACGATTGCGGTCTGGGCCGTGATTTCGCCGCAGAAGAACTGACCCCCGAAAGCGCCACCGACAAGAAAAGCAACGACCAGCACCTGTCGCACTGGCGCCTGATGCGCGCCCGTAACAAGTGGCAGACGCCCGAAGAAAGCCGCAACCATCCCTTCCCCGGCACTTACCCGATCGTCGTCACTGATGAAAATGACTGGGGCGGCTGGCGCGTGCCCGGCGCTGAATATGAACGCGACCCCGCCCTGATTGAAATGCAGGCCCGCCTGATCGCCGCCGCGCCTCATCTGCTCAAGCTGGTCAAGGACCTCCGCGACTATGCCCGCAACAATAGCGAGATCGACGACGACCTGATCGCGCTGGCCAAACGCGCCGACCAGTTGCGCCAGCACGTCGAAACCGACACTGCCGACACGCCGAAAACCGCCCGCCACTCCACTTAACCGGCAAGTTAATTTACCGCAATTCGTATTGTATCGCTTGAGCTTCTCTGAAAAGAGTCCCATGTGGACTGAGACTTCAAGCGAGATACACCGAATATGCGCACCGACACGCCCCAGCCGATCCAGCTCAGCGATTACAAGGCCCCCGACTTCCTGATCCCGGCCACGGAACTGGCGTTTGAACTCGCGCCCGAAACGACACGCGTCAAGGCCCGTCTGACGATCACGCGCAATCCCGCGTCTTTGGGGGCAAAAAGCGCCCCCCTGGTGCTGATGGGTGAGCGTCTGAAACTGGTCAGCGTCGCCATCGATGGCCTTCCGGTCGAATATGTCACCACGGACGAAACCCTGACCATTGCCGATGTGCCGGACAGCTTTACGCTGGAAACCGAAGTCGAGATCAATCCGCTGAACAACAAGACGCTGGAGGGACTGTACATGTCCTCCGGACGTTACTGCACCCAGTGCGAAGCGGAAGGTTTCCGCAAGATCACCTACTATCTCGACCGCCCGGACAGCCTGTCAAAATACCGCGTCCGCGTCGAAGCACCAAAGGCTGGCTTCCCGCACCTGCTCTCCAACGGCAACCTGCTCGAAAAAGGCGATCTGCCGGAGGACAAGCACTACGCCCTGTGGGAAGACCCCTTCTTCAAGCCCTGCTATCTGTTCGCCCTGGTGGCCGGTGAGCTTGATGTGCTTGAAGACAGCCTCGTCACCATGTCCGGCCGTACGGTCGACCTGAAAATCTATGTCGACACCGGTATGCGCGAGCGCGCCGCCTACGCCATGGACGCCCTCAAGCGCTCGATGAAATGGGATGAAGAGGTCTATGGCCGCGAATACGACCTCGACCTGTTCATGATCGTCGCCGTGCGCGATTTCAACTTCGGCGCAATGGAAAACAAGGGCCTGAACGTCTTCAACGCCTCGTTGCTGCTGGCCGACCCGACCACCGCCACCGACATGGATTATGAGCGCATCGAAAGCGTCATCGCCCACGAATATTTCCACAACTGGTCCGGCAATCGCGTCACCTGCCGCGACTGGTTCCAGCTTTGCCTCAAGGAAGGCCTGACCGTTTACCGCGATCAGGGCTTCAGCGCCGACCAGCGCGGCCATGCCGTCGCGCGCATCAAGGACGTCAAGGCCCTGCGCGCCCGTCAGTTCCCGGAAGACTCAGGCCCGCTGGCCCATCCGGTCCGGCCGTCGTCCTACGTCAAGATCGACAATTTCTACACCGCCACCATCTATGAAAAAGGCGCTGAAATCGTCGGGATGCTAAAAACGATCGTCGGTCCCGCTGTCTATCGCCAGGCGCTCGATCATTACTTCGCCACCAATGACGGCACCGCCGCCACATTGGAGGATTTTCTCGCCAGCTTCCACGCCGTCACCGCCGACAATCCGCAACTGCGCGCCGATCTCTCCGGCATGATGGACTGGTACACCCAAGCTGGCACCCCGCAGGTACGCATTTCCCGTCATTATGACGCCGCCGCCAAAACACTGACCCTGAATTTCGCCCAGGCCACCGCACCGACGCCTGGCCAGCCCGACAAGAAATCCCTGCCGATTCCTATCCGCCTCGCGGTGCTCGATGAAACCGGTACGCCGCAGGCGCCCTTCGATGCCCCCGGTCAGGAATCGTGGCTATTCACCCTGCGCGGCGCCCAGGAAGAGATGGTGATCCGCAACATCGAAAAACCGCCGGTGCTGTCGGCCCTGCGTCATTTCTCGGCGCCCGTTACCCTGCATCTCGACGAGCCGCAATCCCACGCCTTCGCCCGTTTCCGTGGCGACAGCGATCCGTTCAACCGCTGGGAAGCGGCGCAAGGCCTGGCCCGCGCCATCATGCTGGACGAGACGCCCGATGGCGACCTGATCGACGCCTTTGCGCAAGGCCTGGAAGCCACCCTGCTTGATGACACGCTCGATGACGCCTTCAAGGCCCTGATCATGGGCCTGCCGACCGAGGCGGACCTGGCCCAAAGCCAGTCGCCCATCGATCCCGCCTTCCTGCACCAGAACCGCAAACGCTTCAAATCGGCGCTGTCCGTGCGCCTGCACGACACACTGACGGGCCTTTATGCAGCCTTCCTGCCGGCGGGCGTTTTCTCCCCTGATTCCGCTTCCGCCGGCCAGCGCGCCTTTCGCAATGCCCTGCTCGACCTGATGCTGGCAGGCCATAACCGCGGTGCTGAAAATGCCGCCTCGGTCAATCTGGCTTTCCGCCATTTCGAAACGGCCACCAACATGACCGACATGGTCGGCGGCCTGATCGCCCTGATGCACGTACAGGACCGCCCCTACAAGGACGCGCTCGACGCCTTTTATACGCGTTTCAAAAACGAGCCGCTGGTTATCGACAAATGGTTCGCCCTGCAAGCCGGCTGCCCGCATCCGGATACCCTGGCGCGTGTCAGGGCCCTCAGTCATCATCCGGATTTCGATGCCAGGACACCCAATCGCTGGCGCGCGCTGGTTCAGGCTTTCGCCAATAACCAAAGCGTCTTCCATACGCCCGATGGCAGCGGTTACGCTTTCCTTGTCGAGCAGATTCTCGCCGTCGATGCCTTCAATCCGATGACGGCGGCGCGACTGGTCGAACCCCTCAGCCGTTACCGTTTCTATGCCAATCCCTATAGTGAGAACATGCGACTGGCGCTGCAAATGATTACCGCTGCGCCCACGCTGTCGAAAAACGTGCTCGAACTGGCGACAAAAGCACTGGCCGCCAGGCATTCAGACGAACATAGCTAATAGCTATTAACTACTCTTAAGCATTGCTTACCTAAAATACGATCAATCGGGCCTGCGAGCCTCGTTGCAAGACTTTTGGGAGAGACGATTGGCAAGCCTCGAACGCGTCCGGTTCCTGGTGGTGGACGACAACGCCCACATGATCAATATCGTCAAGACCCTGTTGCGCGGTTTTGGCGTGACGCAGATATTCGAGGCGCGTGACGCCACCGAAGCCTTTCATAAACTCAAGCACGACGCGATCGACATCTGCATAAGCGATTACCAGATGGAGGTGCTCGATGGCGTCGAGTTCGTCAAGCTCGTACGCAATTCCTCCGACAGCCCCAATCGCTACGTCCCCATCATCATGTTGACGGCCCACTCGGAACGGTCGAAGGTGATCGCCGCACGTGATGCCGGCGCCAATGAATTCTGCTGCAAGCCGGTCACCGCCATCGAACTGCGCCGCAAGGTGGTCGCCATCGTCGATTTTCCACGCCCCTACATCAAGACCGGCAATTATTTCGGCCCCGACCGCCGCCGCAAACAGGACCCGAAGTACCATGGCGACGAGCGCCGCGAAGGCTGGAGCGAAGACCATCGCCCGCCAGCTAATGGCGGTCGCAAGCGCAGCGCCGCCGGCAGTGGCACTTACGACGAAGATGAAGCCACCTAGCCAGCTAAAATGCGCCTTTTCAGTCGCTGGCCGGCAGGTAATTAATTAAGTTTATAAAACCTTAAGACTCTCGACAATAGGTTAACGGCGCGTTTACCCTGATCGAACTCGCCGAATCAGGCGTAACCGAATCTGGCGGCCGGAAATCACGGCCAAACTGTACAGGACTGTCCGTGACGGAGAAGCGTCAAAATTTGCGCACCCGGAGCCTGATTGGCAGCCCGGCGGCGGCGCGGACGTCTTCCGGCGCGGCTGGCCAGAAGGCTGCCGATGGCCGGATTTCCAATAGCCAGACTTCTGACGACAAGTCCTCCGGCCACAAGTCCGCCTTCTCGCGCCTAATGACCGCCCCCGTTTCCCCCACCATGCCGGTATGGATCAGGCTTGGCGCCCTCATTCTCACGCTTGGCCTCGTCATCTTCATGGCGCTGTCCACCCTGCAACTCGGCAACAGCCTCTCCGCCGGCAAGGACGCCGAAGGCCAGGCACTGCTCACCGCCGCGCGCCTGGCTTCCGCCCGGCTCGACAGCCACCTTGGCAATACCAGGCTGGCGCTGGAGGCCGGACAGGCGCAATGGAGCCAGAAGCCCGATGCCCCCCTGACCGCCGCCGAGCAGGCCCTGAAGCTGGGTCGCGACAGCCTGATCAGCGTCGCCGTCGTCAATACGGCTAGCGGCCATCCCGGCGAGATCATCGCCCAGGCCGGCACCGAAGACGCCGACCTGATGATCGAGGCCGCACAAAAAGCCAGCGAACCCTTCGCCATGGTCACCGCCGGTTCGCGCCTCAGCCGGACAAACCGGTCCTTTGCCGTGCTGAAAGGCGTCGCCGGCGCGCCCGATCTGGTAGCGCGGCTCGAAGACGACCTGTTGCCCGCCCTGAACACCGAGGGCAAAGGCACCCTGAACGCCCTCGTCGCGCCGGATGGCCTGATCGTCGCCGCCTCGGATGAAGCGCTCATCGGCAAGGATCTCAAGACCGCCTTCGCCGTTTCCTACAGCCAGCTTCGGGCCCGCGCCGATTCCGGCGACCTTATCCAAGGCGCCCTGACCGAAGGCGGCTTCGTCAAGATCGCTTCCGTAGCGCAGGCGGAACTGCCCACCGGCAGCGCCTTGCGCAGCAATGACAAAAGCCCGCTCATCCTGCTCAGGGCCATGCCCACACCGCGCTTTTTCTCGGCGTCGCAAAACCTGCTGAAAGCTGTAACCTTCGTCGGCGGACCGTTGTTGATCGGTGCGCTTTTCGGCCTTTTGCTGTTCTTTCAGGCGCGCAAGAACCGCGAAGACGCCCGGCTGTTCCAGGCCAGTGAACAACGCTACCGTCTGGCCGTCGAATCGGCGCGCTGCGGCATCTTCGACTGGGATCTCGATCAGGATCTGATCTATATGTCCGATGTCACCGGCGTCATGCTCGGCTGGGGCGGCGGCGGCGTCGCCTCGACCGCCGAAGTGCTGGATCGCGTCTCGCCCGAACAGCGCGCCAATGTTGTCAAGGCGCTGGAAACGGCCCGTTCCACCGGCGCGCTTGATGTCTCCTTCCGTGTGCCCTCGGCCAGTGGCCAGGCCCTGTGGGTCGATGCCCGCGGCCAGTCGGTCGGCGAACGGACGGATGGCGGCTTCACGCGCCTGTCCGGCGTCGCGCTCGATGTCAGCCAGGAGCGCATCGCCCAGCTTCGCGCCCAGCGCGCCGAGGCCCGCCTGCGCGACGCCATCAATTCGGTCTCCGACGCCTTCGTGCTGTGGGACCGCCACAACCGCCTGCTGATGTGGAACACGACCTTCGGCGAGACCTTCAATATCGACGCCCGCTTCCTGAAAGCCGGCACCCCGCGCGACCTGATCGACCAGGTGATGCAGATCGCGATCCGCCGCCAGCAACCGACCCAGGACGAACGCGAAGGCGTCTTCGAGGCCGAACTGAACAACGGCCGATGGATTCAGGTGTCGGAAAGCCGCACCGCCGAAGGTGGCCATGTCGTGTCCGGCGCCGATATCACCGCCGTCAAGGTTCAGGAAGAAAAGAGCCGCGAAAACGAGGAAACCCTGCAAGGCCTGGTCGAGAAGCTGGAACAAAGCCGCCAGCAGCAGACGGTTCTGGCGCGCAAGTATGAGATCGCCAAGATTCGCGCCGAAGCCGCCAACCATGCCAAGAGCGAGTTCCTCGCCAACATGTCGCACGAGCTGCGTACCCCGCTCAACGCCATCAACGGCTTTTCGGAAATCATGTCGTCGGAAATGTTCGGTCCGCTCGGCCATCCGCGCTACAAGGAATATGCCGGCGATATCCTCAGTTCCGGCCAGCACCTGCTCTCCTTGATCAACGACATCCTCGACATGTCGAAGATCGAAGCCGGCAAGTTGAACCTGCGCTTCGAGCCGGTGATCGTCGATGAGGTGGTCGAGGATACCTTGCGGCTGGTGCGTCAGAAAGCGGAACGCGCGGGACTGAAGCTGCGCGTTCACCTGCCGCAACTGCCGGAAATCACTGCCGATTTCCGGGCTCTGAAGCAGATATTGCTCAACCTGCTGACCAATGCCGTCAAATTCACCCCCCACGGCGGCACCCTGACCATTTCAGCCATCGCGACCGATACCAATGTCCATATCACCGTGGCCGACACCGGCATCGGCATCGCTCGCAAGGACATGGAACGCCTGGCCAAGCCGTTCGAGCAGATCGAGAACCAGTTCTCCAAGACCAAGGAAGGTACCGGCCTCGGCCTCGCCCTGACCAAGTCCTTGATCGAGATGCACAATGGCCGCTTCGAGGTCGACAGCCTGCTTGGCGAAGGCACGACCTGCACCGTGGTTCTGCCTATCGTCCAGAGCGCCGCCAACCTCAGCGCCGACCGCGCGGCTTAATCGTTATTTGCAAAGCAAATAGCGATTAAGCTCTTTTCATAAGAGATTACGCGCAAACGTGCGCGGCGGGCGGTCGCCCTTGCCAAATGGAAAGGCACGATGTCTTCCATTTGGAGACATGTACCTGCGCCTCATCGCAGATCGGGAAGCCGGACAGCCGGTACCGGGGACCGCGCCCTTCAGAGCATGGTCGTGGGGTTTCTTGCTTCCTTATCCCCCGCAATGCTACAACACCCCATGAGCGTAGCCTTTACCAGAGATGAAGACCATGAAGCGGCGGCGGCCAACCTGCCTGACCGTCCAGTCTCTCCACATCCCAATCTTGTCACTTCCGAAGGCCTGAGCCAGCTTGAAGCAGCCTTCGCCGAAGCCAGGGCCGCCTATAGTTCAGCTCAGGCCTCAGGCCTGATCAATGAGGACCGCACAGCCATGGCGCGCGCCACCAGGGACTTGCGCTATTATACCGCGCGTCTCGGTTCGGCACAGCGGATCGATCCGGTCATCGCACCCGATCGCGTTGTTTTCGGCTGCACGGTCACCATCGAACGTGATGCCAAAAATGCGAAAGCCAAAAATGCAAAGGATCGCCGCATACAGACCTTCCGCATTGTGGGAGAGGACGAGGCCGATCCGAACAATGGCAGCGTGTCCTATGTCTCGCCCCTCGCCCGCGCCCTGCTCGGCAAGGAAACCGGCGACGAGGTGCAGCTGGCCGGCGCCGGTATGGAAATTACCGCGATCAGTTGAAAGACTGACTTGCCTGGCATCGCGGCAAGCGATAGCCTCCAGGTACAATCCGGGGGATTCATGCGTATATCTATCTTTGCCGTTTTCATCGCCGGCCTTGTCGCGCCTCTCTTGTCCGTCACAGCCAGCCGGGCGCAAACATCGGTCGAAAATATCTGCACTTCAGCCGCTCAAAGCGTGCATGAAGAAGGGTTCGTTGAGATCGGCGGTATACCGCAATGGGTTACCATCAAGGGCGACAGTTGCGCCAATCCCGTTGTCCTCATGGTGCATGGCGGTCCCGGCAATCCCATGAGTCTGTTCGCTGACCAGATATATGGCGGCTGGGAAAAGAACTATACCATGGTTCAGTGGGATCAGCGCGGCGCCGGCATGACCTATGGCAAAACCCGCCCTTCCGACGATACGCCTCTGACGATCGAAGAAATCAGGGATGACGGCATAGAACTCACCCACTACCTGACGCAACATCTGGGTAAGCGCAAGGTAATCCTGATGGGCGGGTCGTGGAGCTCGATCATCGCCATCCACATGATCAAAAGCGAGCCCGATCTGTTCACCGCCTATCTCGGCTGGTCACAGATGGTCAGCTATCATGAGAATCCGTTGGCGACCTACACTCTTTTGCTGGACAAGGCACGCCAGGCCGGTGACCAGGACAGCGTGAGCAAGCTGGAAAAGCTCGGCGCACCGCCGTGGACCGACCCCCGCGGTTTCGGTATCATGCGCCGCGTCGATCGTAAATATGAAACCATGGCCACCGATCCGGCGCCGCACGACTGGTGGCAGCCCGCACCGATCTATGCGACTCCGCAAGCCGAAGCGGATTACACTGCCGGCGAGGATTATTCCTATCTTCAGTTTGTGGGTATGAAGGGCGACGGCATGTATTCCCGTGTCGACCTGCCGGCGTTGGGAACGCAATTCAAAGTGCCGATTTTCCTGTTACAGGGCGAGGCAGACTATCTCACCCTGCCGGATATCTCACGCCGCTATTTCGACAGCCTGAGCGCGCCACAAAAACAGTTTGTCGTGTTGCCACGAACCGGCCATGACCCCAACCAGATCATGATCGACGCCCAATACAAATTGTTGCAGGAAGCTATCCGCCCGCTGGCAGACAGGCCGTAACTACTTCGCCGGCCCTTGCGTCGCCGGCCCTGTCTTCACCGGCGGCTTGTCGTCCTTTTCGATAAAACGATCGAACCGGCCGCTGGCACGCAACAGGGTGGTCAGCATGAAAGAACGCTCGCGCACCGGCAGTCCCTTCATATTCAGGATCAGGGCGTTTTCGATCTTGCCGCGCGCATCATTCTCGGCGCTGCGGGCCTGTTCCGACAGCATGGCGATTTGCGCCGCATCGTAAGGCTCCTGCGACACCAGCACGCGCGCCTGAGCACGCAGGTCACGCGCCTTGGCCATGTCTTCCTCGCCGGTCAGGGCGGCCGCCTTGGTCAGCAGATAGATTTGATGACGTTCTTCCTTGGTGGTGCCTTCGGTCGCATCACGCCAGGCTTTCTGCATGGCCAGGGGACGCTGGAAATCACGCAGGTGGTGCTTGACCACGAAGCCGGCGCCCACGGCGGCGCCGATCAGGAAGATATTGGCGATCAGCGAAATCGCCAGAATCCATTTCAGCCGGGTGTCGGTCAGCCATGCGCCCATACTCAGTCTCCCCCATCGATCATGGCCACCTGCTCCAGCACACTGGTCACCCGCAGGTCGCTCAGGCTCATCAGGCTGAGATTCACCCCGAAGACCGCCCCCGCCAGGCAGGCAGCCGCGGCAATGCCCGCGCCCCACAGAACCGAGCGCGATACCGGCGCGGGACGTGACCGCACCGGAAAGGTGACAACGTTACTCACCAGCTTAAAGTCCGCCGCGAAACGTTCTACCGCCACCTCGAAAAGCGGCTGGTCTTCCTCGGCCCGGCCATGTTCGAAGGCCTTGAGCGTATCCATCATCCCGTCAAGCGCGCGCGCTTCGGCCAGCCAGGCCTGTGCTTCAGGCTGCGCCTCCAGACAGGCCAGCGCTGCCTCGCGCTCCGCCTCTGGCCAGCGCGCCGCGTGGGCGCCATAGGCCTCAATAATTGCTTTCAGTCGTTCCAAACGCATGTCACTCATCTTTTATCTCCCGCACTCCCCGGGATTGCAAATGTCTCACTCATCAGGGTGCGTAAAGTCCGCCGCCCCCGCGCCAGCAGGCTTTCCAGCGCCTCTATACTCACCCCCATCACCGCCGCCGCCTCGATATTGGACATCTCCTGATAATAGTTCAGGGTGATGGCTGTCCGTTGCCTTTCAGGCAGTTGCGCCAGAGCATTTTGCAGCGCTTGCGCCGTCTGCGCCTGTTCAAGCTGCGCCGATGGCCCGGCCGCGTCGTCTACGATCTCGATATCGTCCGAACTGACGTTGTCCTTGCGCCGGCGCAAACGATCGTAACACAGGTTCAGCGCGACGCGGTGCATCCAGGTATCAATGCGCGCCTTGCCCGGCACCCAGGTTGCCGCCTGTTTCCAGGTGCGCACCAGGGTTTCCTGCGCCACGTCCTCGGCTTCGACCGGATCGTTCAGCATTCGCCGGCCCAGTGACAGCAGTTTCGGCAGCTTGCGCGAGACAAGCGCCGATACCGCGGCCATGTCGCCGCGTGCGATCCGCTCCAGCAGAACCTCATCAGGGTCTGTCGTCACACTGGTCCCCGCCAGAATCGTGTTTACCCGAACCGCTGCAAACTGCCCGGACGCAAGTTGTATCCGCTTCTGTTGCAGATTTTCCGTCACCGTTGTCCGGTCAGTACCGGCCCGGTTCAGGAAAGGCATCTGCGCCATAAATCAGGTTCCTTCAGCGAGAGATATTGAAGAGTAAAGGTAATAATCCGCCGCTTATCTCAAATGGTTTCACGCTGAAATCAGTTTTATCCGTCGTTGGGCCGCACTATTTTCTCGAAAGCCATCCGCCCGCCTGCCTAAGTTTCGGCGGGTTGGACAATTTTCTCAAAGGCCAGTCTGGCCCGTTTACGAATGTCACGCAACTTCTTCTCCAGCGTATCCAGCCGGCGGGTATGGACGGCCCGCGCCAGCTTCCTCTGGAAAGCCTCCGGTTCATGGCGCGGATCGTCCTGCGCCGTCAGCGACACCCGCATGACCTGCGCCAGCGATTGCTGCACGCGCCACGCCACACTGAGCGCCTCGATCTCGGCGGCCGGCGCCAGTCCCGCTCTCTGCATGGCCGAAAGCGCCTGAAGCGTACCGACGCGTAAAGGTCCGCCGGCTTCGGCATGGATCAGTTGCAGATATTGCGCCGCAAATTCGCAATCGACCTGCCCGCCGATACTGAGCTTGAAATCCCAGAAGCCCTTGGCCGGGCGTTCCTTCTCCATCAGGGCGCGCATGGCCAAAACATCGAGCGCGGTCTGCGCCGTCGAGCGCTGGCGGCGCAGAATAGTCTCGACCTTCAGCCGCACCAGATCGGCGAAATCGGCCGAGGTCGACCAGACGATCCGTGCCCGCGTTAGGGCCTGGAATTCCCAGGTATCGGCTTCGCGGGTGTAGTAGTTTTCGAAAGCCGCCAGCGATACCGCCACCGGTCCCTTGGCGCCGGTCGGGCGCAGCTTCATGTCGATTTCGTAGAGCTGGCCTTCGTGCGTCGGGGCCGAAAGCGCCGAGATCAGCCGCTGGGTAAACCGCCCGAACCAGGTCTCCGGTGCCCAGTTCTTCACACTGGAAACCGACGACGGATCATCCGGCAGATAGACCGCCATCAGGTCGAGGTCGGAGGTCGCCGTCATCTCCTGCGAGCCCAGCTTGCCGAGCGCCAGTATGGCGACATGACCTTCCAGCCGGCCGGCCTGACGCACCATGTCCTCCAGCGCCAACGGCGCCAGGTGGTGGATGCAGGCATCCGCCAGCCGCGCATAGGCCGCCCCCGCCGCTTCGGTGTTGAGGCGGCCGCTCAGGATCTGCATACCGATGCGGAACTGCTGCTCACGGCCGATGCGGCGCAGGGCGTTCATCACCGCTTCGAGATCGCCATTTCCGCCGTTATTGGGTACCCGCTCGACCTCGCGTGTCACCAGTTGATCGAGCTCCTCACCGAGCGGATCGAAGAAACCTGCATCCAGCATGGCATCGAACGAGGTCGGATGACGAGCCAGCATCTGCGCCAGTCGCGGCGAGAAGCCCATGATCTCGACAATGGTATGGAACAGCTTCGGATTGGCCAGGAACAGCGACTGTATCTGTACCCCGGCGTTCAGCGTCGCGAAGAAGGACGCGAAGCGCGTAAAAGCGATCGACGGCGTACCGGTCTCGTTCAATGCTTCCAGCAGGCGCGGTACGAGGCGTGTGAAGAGTTCGCGGCCGCGCTCAGACCGTGTCGCCGGAATGCGGCCATGGTGCCACGAGCGGATAGTGGCCGCCACCTGTTCCGGCTGATCGAACCCCATGCGCGACAGGGTCTTGATCGTTTCCGGATCATCCTCGATGCCGGTGAAGACCAACGATCCGAAGGAGGACGACAGCGATTCCGATTCGGAGAACAGCTCACCATAATGCGAATTGACCAGACGCAGAGTGCGCGACACCGCCAGGTCGAAGCGCGACAGGTTGGAGAAGCCGGAAAGCGCCGCCACCCGCATCCGCTCGTCGTCGTTTTCCGGCAGCTCGTGGGTCTGCTCATCCTGAATCATCTGGACGCGGTGTTCCCAGTCGCGCAGGCGGATATAGGCCTGTTTCAGTTCCTTGGCGACAGCGGGCGCCAGATGTCCGGCGCGGCGCAGCGCATCAAGCGCGTCGAGCGTCCGCTTTGATCGCAGGGAAGGATCACGCCCGCCGAGGATAAGCTGCTGAGTCTGGGCGAAAAACTCGATCTCGCGGATGCCGCCGGCGCCGAGCTTGAGGTTGGCCCCCGCCGCCTCCAGTCGCTCATCGACCTTGTAGACATGGATTTGCCGCTTGATCGAATGGACGTCGGCGATGGCCGGATAGTCGAGGCTGCGCCGCCAGATGAAGGGCGACAGGTCGTTCATGAACGCCTTGGCTTCCACCATATCACCCGCCACAGCCCGCGCCTTGATGAAAGCGGCGCGCTCCCAGTTCTGCCCGACGGATTCATAATAATGCAGCGCAAAAGGTACGCTGACCACGGTCGGCGTCGATGATGGATCGGGCCGCAGGCGCAGGTCGACGCGGAAGACGTAGCCGTCGCCGGTACGCTCGGAAAGGATGGTTGAGACGCCACGCGCCACGCGATCGGCAAAGGTCTGCGGATCGACCTGCCCGTTGACCGGCAGGCGTTCCAGATCGCAGAAGAAGGTGATGTCGATATCGGACGAATAGTTCAGCTCGCCAGCGCCGTGCTTGCCCATGGCCAGCACGAACAGGCCGGGCAGGATGCCGCGCCCTTCGTTTTCGGCCATCCGGGCTTCGTCTATCCGGCCCTTGTCGCGTTCTTCGCGCACCACCAGCGCCAGGGCCGCGTCGGTCACCGCGTCAGCAAACCGCGTCAGGGCGGCGGTGACATGATCGAGCCCCCAGACATCGCCAAGATCGGCCAGGGCGGTCAGCAGGTGCGTATCGGCCTTGAGATGACGCAGGATCTTCTTGGCGGCAGGAATATCGAGCGTCTCGACCGTGGCCGCTTGCTGTTCCAACGCTTCAGTGGCCAGCAATATGGCTTTCAGGCGAGCCTCGGGAGCCGATATCAGGGTTTCGCGCAGGCGCTGCGGGTCGCGGCGCATGATGCCGGCCAGATAGGGCGAGGCGGCGACCACCGGTCGCAGAGCATTTTCGGCCTGTTGCAGTACATCGCGCCAGCCTTCGGCCGTAGCCACTTCATACAGGGTCTCGAAGACGTAATCCGCCGCGCCGGCGTTCAGGATCGGGCCGCACGGATGCAGCCGGTCAACCAGAGAAGAGAATAAAACGTCTGCCATGAGGTAAGCGGTACAGGTCCCTGCGTCTTTTGTCCTCTATGTGTAACCCTGAATCGCCGAAATACCAACCTTTCCAATATGTTTTTGAAACTGAAAGCCGCGAAACCCCTAACCCTGCACCGGCGGCAACACGAGCGCCGTGCGCAGGCCTGGTCCCTGGCCGTCGAAAACACCCGGCCCTTCGGCCACTTCCAGCCGCCCCTTATGCGCCACCGCCACGGCATCGACCATGGAAAGCCCCAGGCCCACGCCCGGCAGGGTGCGTGAATTTTCCAGCCGCACAAAGCGCTCGGCGATGCGCTTGCGGTCCTTCTCCGGCACGCCCGGCCCGGTATCGGTGATCGAGAACTCGATCTCCCGTTGCGAGGTATGGCGCATCCGGAAGGTCACACCGCCCGGCACCGGTGTATATTTGATGGCGTTGTCGAGCAGGTTGGCCAGGGCTTGCGCCAGAAAATCGCGGTTACCATAGGCACGGACGCCCTTTTCGACCTCGGAATCAAACTCCAGCCCCTTGTCCGTGGCCACCGCCTCGAACAGCTCGGCCATGTCATCGGCCAGTTCGGTAGCGGAAAACAGCACCTGATCCGGCGCCTGTCCCTGCGCCTGCAAGCGCGACATCGAAAACACCGTCTGGAAGGTACGCAGCAACTGGCCGGTCTCTTCTAGCGCACTCGCCAGCGCATCGTGGGCCTGAGACGGGTCCTTGTCGACCTCCAGCAGACTGACCTCCAGCTTGGTGCGCAGGCGTGACAATGGCGAGCGCAGGTCGTGGGCGATGGCGTCGCCGGCATATTTCAGATTGCCCATGGTTTTTTCCATGCGATCGAGCGTCTGGTTGATACGCAGGCTGAGCGCATCGAACTCATCACCGGAATCACGCACCGAAATCCGCGCCTTCAGATCGCCTTCCTGCACGCGTTCGAGCACCGTCGTCACCCGCGCCACCGAACGCGTGACTTCCTGATTGATCAGAGTGCCGGCGAACAGGCCGAGGATCACCACCAGCAATCCGCCACCGGCCACCGCCTTGATTTCCTGCTGAAAGCCATGATCCGCCCACGACATATCCATGGCGACATAGATGTAGAAATTATCATCCAGCCGCACGATGCGCCCCTGGAACCGGCAGCAGTTCGGATCGTTCGGCGAGGGAGAGAAGAAGTTTACCGATGTCACCGGATTGCCGGAGCTGACTTGTTTGAGCCCCTGCTGGATCACCGTATCCGGCAGGTTCTTGCCTTCCATGCGGGCCCGGCCATTCTGCGCCAGCACCTGGCCGGAATTGTCGAAGGCGCCCTTCACAAAAACCCATTCGACGGCATCATCACCGAGAATCTTGCCCACCACTGCGGCATGCCCTTCACGGGCGTCAATATCCTTGAGACTTTTGACACGGGCATCGACCGAGGCATTGCCCCAGGCGCGCGACTCCGTTGTCGTGGCCAGATAGATGTAGCCGAAAACCAGCGCCGCCACGAAGACGTAGACGCACAGGAAAACAAGCGTCAGTCGGAAAGGCGTCTGACGGAAGAAATTGGGCCGCAGCATGGTCAGCGCGTCGACCCGCCGCCAGACGGCGTCAATCATATGCGTGCGGGTATCGGAGGAAGAACTGTCAGTCATGGCCTGTCAAAATCTCCAAAGTTCATTCATTGAACTTTGGCAAGGGCGCGATCCCTTTTGAAATAATGGCCGCCGCGCACGTTTGCGCGTAAGCCCCAATACTTTCAAAAAAATGGGGCGCTTGAGCACAAAAGAAGCGCAATCGAAGGCCGAAGGCCTTTCGATTACGCCTTAAGCTGATAGCCTTCGCCGCGCACCGTATGCAGCATCGGGCGATCGAAATCCTTGTCGAGCTTCGAGCGCAGGCGCGAGATATGCACGTCGATGACATTGGTCTGCGGGTCGAAATGATAGGCCCAGACCTTTTCCAACAGCATGGTGCGGGTCACGCTCTGGCCAACATGGCGCATCAGAAATTCGAGCAACTGGAACTCGCGCGGCTGCAAGTCGATCACCTTGGTCTGGCGTTTCACCACGCGCGAAATCAGGTTCATTTCCAGATCGCCGACGCGCAGGATGGTCTCGACCTGATCCTTGTCCTTGCGGCGGGAAAGCGCCTCGACACGCGCCACCAGTTCAGTCAGCGCATAGGGCTTGACGAGATAATCATCAGCCCCGGCACGCAGGCCCGAAACGCGGTCTTCCAGTTCGCCCAGCGCCGACAGGAACAGCACCGGCACATCGACGCCATCGGCGCGCAAGGTTTGCAGCATGGTCACGCCGTCCATCACCGGCATCATCCGGTCAAGGATGATGACATCGGGCAATTCCGCCTTGAGGGCGTCCAGTCCCTGCGCGCCATCACCGGCCAACCGCGCTTCGATGCCTGCCTCTTTCAGGCCCTTCTGCATGTTTTGCGCGGCTTCGACATCATCTTCGACAATCAGGACGTTCATATCGGCTCTCGCTACTTCAAATACGAAAAAGGGTCATAACATGCGTTACGACCCTTTTCCTCTTAAATATTAGCAATCAACCGAAAGCGCTTACTTCTTCGCGGTATCGTCCTTAAGCGCCAGAGGCAGGGCGATATTGCGGCCATCGCGACGAACCAGCAGCAGGATGCTCGGGCGGTTCTGCTTCTTCAGGTCGGCGACAATGCCGCTGAACTGCGTCTGGCTGGTGACCGGCTGGTTATTGGCCAGCACGATCACGTCGCCGGGCTTGAGGCCCTTTTGTGCGCCATCCGAATTATCGGCCACATCGGTGATGACCAGGCCATTGCTCGTATCATCGAGACCGAAGGCCTTGCGAACATCCGGCGTGATCGGCTTGACCGACAGGCCGATGACCGGCGCTGCACCGCTGGCCGAACCGCTCGATGAGCTGTCGTCGCTGCCGTCCTTGCCATTGAGGCCCTTGAGCAGGTCTTCTTCCGAAGGCCGCAGGGCCGCGGTCAGGGTCACATTGACCATCTTGCCATTGCGCAGCACGCCGAGCGTTACCTTCTCACCGACCTTGACGTCGGCGATGCGGCGGGTCAGCTCAGTCGGGCTCTTGACCGGGTTGCCATCAACCGTCTTGACGATATCGCCAAGCTGGACGCCGGCCTTATCCGCCGGACCGCCACGGGTCGTTTCGGCGATATAGGCGCCGGTGACATCGGTGATGCCGAGCGCCTCGGCATTTTCCTGCGTCACCGACTGTATGGTAACGCCGATATAGCCGCGCTCGATCTTGACGCCCTTCATCAACTGGCTGGTGATCTTGGCGGCGACATCGGCCGGAATGGCGAAGCCGACGCCGGCATTGGCGCCCGAAGGTGTGACGATGGCGGTATTGATGCCGATTACCTTGCCGTAAAGGTCAAAGGTCGGTCCGCCGGAGTTGCCTCTGTTGATGGCGGCGTCGATCTGGAGATAGTCGGTATAGTCCGGACCGGACGAGGTATCCCGCAGGTCGCGGCCATAGGCCGAAACGATGCCGGCCGTGGCGGTGTTGGAGAAGTTGAACGGATTGCCGACGGCGATGACCCAGTCACCGACGCGGGGCTGCTTTTCCAGTTCCCAGCGCACGAACGGGAAGTCATTGCCTTCGACCTTGAGGACAGCGAGATCGGTGCCGACGTCACGGCCGACGATGGTTGCCTTCAGTTCCTTGTCATTGGTCAGCTTGACGGTGATTTCGTCGGCGCCTTCGATGACGTGATTGTTGGTGACGACGTAGCCGTCAGCCGAGATGAAGAAGCCGGAACCCGCGCCGCGGACTTCCTGTTCCTTCTGGCCGGAACCATCATCCTGACCGGGGAAGCTGAAACCGGGCAGCGAGGGGATGCCGGTATCGATCTTCATCTTGCCCTTGGTCTCGATCGAGACCACAGCCGGTGACACGCGCTCGATCAGGTCGGCGAAGGACATGGGGGCGCCCGCAGGCGGCTTCACCGGCGTCAGGTCGGCCGTCTTGATCAGTTGCGCGCCGTCATAACCCGCGCCGATGCCATGCGCGCCGAAACCGGTGATGGCCGCGCCGGCAACGCCTGCGCCCAGGACCAGACCGCCGACCGCGCCACCCACTGCCGAACGATTCTTCAGCAGTGTCTTGAAATTCCAATTCCCCATAGTCTTACCTTTATCCGTACGAATAAGCCGCGTTTAGTCAGATATCTGAGCGTTAAGCGGGGCGATTACAACTATAAACCCTCAAAGACCCATGAAGAATCTTTGTTTCCGTCTTATGTAATCAAAGCGGTGAGGCAAAATCGTGACATCAATCGCGTTTCTTCATGATATCGCGAAGCTTTTTCTCTTCCGCCTCGGTCAGGGCATAATTCATTGATTCGGCTGGCTTTCGGCGCGATGCCCACAGGATTCCGCCACCGACCAGAGCAATCAGGGGTGGTAACAGCCACAGAAGCAGGTTCGCCAGCGAAAGTCTCGGCCGAAAAAGAACATAATCGCCGTAATGCGCAAAGAGTTCTTTCCGGATCTGCACGTTGGTCTTGCCATTGGCGATGTCGGCACGGATCTCGCGGCGCATGTCACCGGCGATCTGGGCGTCCGAATCGGCGATGCTTTCGCTCTGGCACTGGACGCAACGTACCTCGGTGAACAACTGCCTGGCGCGGGCTTCCTCTTGCGGCGTAGTGGCAAACGCGTGAAGCGGCAGGAGAAGCATCAAAACTATACCTCCCCATCTCTGATGGGGAGGGGGATCGAAGCGCACTTGCGCTTTGGTGGTGGGGTTTCTGACTTTCTTTGTCCTCATCCCTTCGCCATCCTCTTCACAATCCCCAACCTTAACCGCCGATCGCACAGGCTCAACACGCCGCCCAGCGCCATCAGCAGTGGCCCGAAGAAAATCAGCCGCACCCACGGATTATAAAAGAACCGCACCTGCCACGACATGGCACCATCAGCACCTACCTGTGGCTCGGCCATCACCACATAGAGATCATCAAGCGGCGTGAAACATAAAGCCACCTTACTCTGCACCTGGTTCGACGCCGGATAGAAACGCCGCTGCGGCTTCGGCTGGCAAATGACCTTACCGCGTCCATCCTTCAGATCGAACACACCGCCCTGAGCATCGTAGTTGGCACCGGTCTTTTGATAGAGCGATTTGAAATTCAACTCGTACTGCCCCAGTTTCACGCTGTCGCCGAGACTCATCCCCTGCATGACACTGAGCTTCTGCTGGCTTTCCACCACAGCTCCCAGCACAAAGACACCGAGACCGATATGGGCGAAGATCATCCCCCAGGTCGCCAGCGGCACGCCTGGCAGGCGTTTGAGGGCCGCGCCAACCGCATTCATGCGGAAATCAAGCGCCTGCATCAGAGTTCGGATCGTGCCGAAAATCAGCCAGAAGCCAACAATCAAGCCGATCAGATATTGAGCCTCACTCAGTAGGTTCGGTCCTTTGTAGAACAGCGAACCGATCGCCGCTGCCAGCACCGCCACGGCGAAAGTCGCGGCCAACCTTTGCAGGACGCCTTTCAGATCGGCGCGCTTCCACGACATCAGGGAAGAGACCGGCACCAGCAGCAGGGCCACAATCATGATCGGTCCGAAGACCGCCAGATAATAGGGCGCGCCCACCGACATGGTCTTGTCGAACAGGGCCTGCATCAGGATAGGGTACAGCGTGCCGAGAAAAACCGAGCACAACGCCGCCGAGATCAGCAGATTATTGAGCACCAGGGTCGTTTCACGGCTGACCGTGGCGAACAGCCCGCCTGGCGCCAAGGTCGGCGCGCGCAGGGCGAACAAGACAAAACCGCCACCGGCCGTCACCAGAAGGATCGCCGCCAGCAGAATGCCACGTTGCGGATCGACGGCGAACGAATGCACGCTGGTCAAGAGGCCAGAGCGCACCAGAAACGCGCCCATCATCGAAAAGGTAAAGGCCAGCAAACCGAGGAATACCGTCCACGCTTTTAAGGAATCGCGCTTTTCCATGACGATGGCCGAGTGCAGCAGGGCGGTCGCCGCCAGCCACGGCATGAACGAGGCATTCTCGACCGGGTCCCAGGCCCACCAGCCGCCCCAGCCAAGTTCGTAATAAGCCCAGAAAGCGCCGAGCGTGATGCCGATGGTGAGGAAAGACCAGGCCAGCAGCGCCCACGGCCTGACCCAACGGGCCCAGGCGCGGTCGAGACGGCCCTCGATCAGCGCGGCGACAGCAAAGGAAAACACCACCGACATGCCGACATAGCCGAGATAAAGCATGGGCGGATGGAAGGCCAGCGCCGGGTCCTGCAAGGCCGGATTGAGCGACTGACCTTGCAGCGGCGCTTCGGCGATGCGCGCCAGCGGATTGGAACTGAACAAAGTGAAGCCGACAAAGGCCGCACCGAGTAGGCCATGCACACCCAACGCTTTCAATCTCAGGCCTTCCGGCAAACCTTGACCGCGCAAGGTGATCAGGGCGCCATAGACGAGCAGGATGGTGCACCACAGCAGCATCGAGCCTTCGTGTGAGCCCCAGGCGCCGGAGATCTTGTAAAGCAGGGGCTTCTCGGTATGCGAATGTTCCGCGACGTTCACCACCGAGAAATCGGAACGGATAAAGGCGAAGATCAGGATACCGAAAGCGATCAGGATACTGACCGCTCCCGCCAGCGATATGCCTTCGGCATAGCGCGCGATGCCGCGCCCCTTGCCAGCGATGACCAGTCCCACCTGCGCCAACGAAAAACAGAAGGCGAGTACAAGACAGTAGTTACCGATTTCATTGATATGAGTCATGCGTATCGGACCGAAAGCAAGCCAGAAACCCCACCACCATTGGCTTCGCCAACGGTCCCCCTCCCCGGCAGAGCCGGGGAGGTATAAGGATCGCATTTTCCTATACCTCCCCAACTTGTTGGGGAGGGGGACCGCACGACGCGCGAAGCGCTAGATGCGGTGGTGGGGTATCTGGCTTTCCTCATTGAAACGGCCTCTGCACCGGCTTGGGCTTGTCCATGCCGGCTTCCGGACGCCATTCGCCCTGCTTTTCCAGTTCTTTCTGGACGCTCTTCGGGATATATTTCTCATCATGCTTGGCCAGGACCTGCGTGGCTTTCAAGGATGTCTCACCGGTCACCTCGCCTTCGCAGACCACGCCCTGCCCTTCGCGGAACAGGTCCGGCAGCTCGCCCTTATAGACGACGGCAATCTCTTTCAGTTTGTCCTGCACCGTAAACTGCGTCACGCCGTCCGACGTCTTGATCACAGTGCCCGGCTTGACCAGACCGCCCAGCCGCACCGTCTTGCCGGTTGGCACTTTCGCTTCGATCCACTGCGCCGGCGTATAGAAATAAACGACCGTTCCCTTCAGCGCATAGAGGCTTAAAGCCACCGCTCCGGCGAATACCGGCGCGGCGATCAGGAAAATGGTCAAACGCCGCCTGGCTTTGACAGACTTCGGCCAAAAACTCATTTCGCTGCCCCTTCCGAACCGACGCGCGTCTGCGCCTTCGTCAGGATATCGGCGATCACCTCCGGCCGGTTGGCATAGTGCGCCTGCATGGCCGCCCGCGCTTTTGCGCCAGACGCCTTATCCCCCAGTACATCATAAGACCGCAGCAGACGCGCCCAGCCGTCAGCATTTTCAGGGTCGGCCTTCAGTTGCGCTTCAAGCCCCGATACCATGCCGGAAATGCGCGCAGTCATCGCCTTCGCCGCCGTCTCCGCCGGATCGATGCTGTTCAATGCCTCCAGCACCTGCGGGCGGCTGACATCGTCCGGCGCCATGGTGGCGAGCGCCGCATTATAATGACCGCGCGCCGCTTCATACTGGCCATCGGCCAGCGCCTGCTGACCCAGATAGTAATGTGCCCGCGCATCGTTCGGATTGAGCTTCAGCGCGTTTTCGAACGCCTTTACCGCTTCCGGACCGCTGGTGCCGCCGCCAACGAATGTGAGCGCCTCGCCCAGTTCCGACCACGCCGGGAAGGTCTGCGGCGACAAGGCCCGCGCCTTTTCATAATCCTGCGCCCCGTCATAATTATTGCCGGCCAGCATGTCGATCCGGCCAAGGAACAGCCAGTAATCGGCCTCCCTGGCGTGCGCTTTTTGTCCCTGCCGCAGCACTGCCGCCATGGCTTGCGGGGGCAGAACGTCGGGATTTTTTTGCGCCAGACTGGTCCAGGCTTGCAGCCGCTTTTTATACGGCTGATCTTCCTGGCCCGGATGGCCGACAAAAAGGTAAAGCGCGGCACTCAGGACAGCGACGATCCCCAGCGCAGTATAGCCCTGCCATGCCTTTACCGTGCGGCTTTCCGTTCCGGTTTCACTGGCTTTCAGCAGGACGCGCGCCGCCTGACTGCGCTCTTCCTGCGCCTGCACTTCATCAATATCGCCCCTGGCCAGCCGCCGGTCGAGATCGCTGATAAAGCCGGCATAGAGTGCTTTCTCCTGCGCCAGTTCCGGCTGTGCCTTGCGCGCCCGTTGCCAGACCGCCACCAGCGCACTCAGCGCGGCACAGATCAGGACACAGGTCAGGATGAGCATGAACATGTGGCCTCAATAGCCGATTTCAGGCCAAAAGAAAGCCTATACAGGCTCAGGCCACGGATTTCGACGGGTTCATCAAATCCGAGGATGCGACACGGCGTCGCGCCACCTGGGCCTTCTCTTCACCGCACAAGGCTTCCATGAGGTCGGTGATCCGCTCGAAGCCTCCCAGCAATTGTTCGGCGTCAAACGGTTCATCGCCATTGGCCAGGGCCAGCAGTTCGGTGAAATAGGCATCGAGCGTCAGTTCACAAGCCTCGGCCGTCCTGGCTTGCAGGGAGGCAAACCCGCCGGCCATGGCGATATGGCGCACCTTGCGGATAAACACCAGAGCGCCGCGCGCCCTGGTCAGGATTTCATCCGAAGGTATCCGCGCATAATCCGGTACCTCCTTCTTTACCCGGCCATAGACACGTTCGGTGCGCATCGGCATGACACCTTCCAACGCCTTTTCCGCGCTCTTGAGCTGATGCTCGACCAGTTCGGCAATGGCTTTCTGGGCCTCGGTGACCCGCTTGCCCCACGGCCCTTCGCGCGCCAGTTCAACATAGTGTCCAAAGGCTTGAAGCTGAGTGAGACACTGCGACACCCTGTCGCCGGCGGCGTCGAGATCTTCGCACGCCTTGCCCTTGCCACCCATGAAGCTTTTCAGCCCGGCCAGGTCCGCCTCGATCCGATCAAGGATGCGCGTGCCGAAATCCGCCAGTTCTGACATGGCGAGGAAACGGTCATTGGGGCGGTCGGAAACGGTGGCGACGAATTTGATGATCTGCGATCCGTCGTCAAGATTGGCGAAGATAATCTCCAGAAAGCGCGTGCCACCCTTTATATCGAGATCGCTGGCGTCGTTGAAAAGGACACGCAGGGCGGCGGCCTTGTCGGCATCGATCCGCCCCATGAAATCGCTGAGGCGTGCCAGAACCTGCCGCGCCAGCCGGTGCAGGTCGAGATAATGCGCGAATTCGGTCACCGCCACACGATCGCCGTCGCTGGCGCCATGTCGCAAAATCGTCTCCGGTGCGCTGTGGCAAATATGGGCGGCCGCCGTCACCAGTCGGAAAAAGACCACCGGCGTCGGGTCTTCCACACGCAGGCTCCGCAAGACGAACTGCGCCTGGGCATAAAGATCGGGTTCACTTTTTTCCAGCGCCACCCACAGGGCATTGACGATCCACGGCTCGAACTTCACCCCGGCCAATCCGTCGTCACGCGACTGGAGCAGCGGCATGTATGGCGCGAATACCGCCTCGCGCACATGACGAAATTCAATTTCAGCAATGATCAGGTCACGGACCTCGACCATCTTCACGTCATTGGTCAGGCCGAGCGCCATTTCAAGCGAACGCAGCGACGCCTGAGGCAGGGTACGAACCAGGCCTTTGAGCATATTCATGCGCTTTTCGGCTATTACAGCCATCAAACCGGAAATCCTTACGCCACAACGCTTTCAGAAAGACGTATCATAGTAACAATCCGGTTAATTTTGTCTGACGGGTATTCCCGCACCTGCTACGGCGTCAGGTTCGCCGGCAGCTTCGCCACGACCTTCAGCCCGCCCCAGACTGATCGCTCGAACTGCAACTGTCCGCCATAGGCGCGCACCAGTTCATCGACGATGGAAAGCCCCAGTCCCGAACCCGGCACAGTCTCATCCAGCCGGGCGCCGCGTTTCAGCACCTCTTCAAAACGCGCCTCATCCAGACCTGGTCCGTCATCCTCGATCGCCAGTTTCATGGTCTGATCGGCATCCATGAACTCGGCGGTGATCCGCACCTTGCGCTTGCACCAGATGCAGGCGTTTTCCAGCAGGTTACCGGCGATTTCCTGCAAATCCTGCTTTTCGCCGCGAAACGCCAGCTCCTCCGGCGCGCGCCAGTCGATGACCACACCCTTGTCGTGAAATACCTGCTCCAGCATGACGGCCAGTTCGTCGAACACCGGTTCTACCGGCGTCCGCTCGCCCATGGCCTGTGAGCGCGCTGCCGCCCGCGCCCGGCGCAGATGGTGATCGACCTGCGCCCGCATGGTTTCAGCCTGCTTGCGCATGGTTTCCGGCAATACGCCCTCGGCCTCGCCTGCCGTCGCCATCAGCACGGAAAGCGGCGTCTTTAACGCATGGGCCAGATTACCGACGTGCATCCTCTGGCGCTCAACAATATCCTGCGCGTAATCGAGAAAGGCATTGATCTGGGTCGCCACCGGCGTGATCTCGGCCGGATAGGTCTTGGTCAGGCGTTGCTGCTTCCCGCCCTGCACATTGACGATCTCGCCGGTCAGGTCAAACAGCGGCCGCAAGCCAACACGGACCTGCACGAAGATCGCGACCAGAGACCCCAGCGCCAGCACCAAAAGCGCACCCGCCGTGATCAGGGCGAAGCGGCGCACATCCTTGTCCATTGGCGCGCGATCCTCGGCGGAGAGGAAGACAAAGGCACGGGAATCAATCATTGAGAAAATTGCCGCCACCCGCAGGGGTTCCTTGTTCGGTCCCGTGCTGTCGTAGAACACCGCCTTGCCTGACCGTTTCTTGGCCTCGGCCAGTACGGCGACCGGAACTACGATCCGCTCGTTCCATAACGATCGCGAACGCGCCTGATCGGTTATCGCCCCACCGGCCGCAACCTCGCTGACCTGCCAGTAGAGGCCGGAATAGACGCGATTGGTACGCGTATCGAAGAAGGACGGCGTGAGGATGTGACCATCGCTGCCGATATCAGTATCGGCGTAGAGATTGTCGGCGATCTGCCCGACATTAAGCTGGAAGCGTTGCAGGGCCGCCTGATGGAAATAAGCAGTCAGGGCGACGCCGGTGATCACCAAAGAGCAGATAAACCATACGCTGGCCAGCCGTATCAGACGGCCCACCAGCGAGTTCTTGCGCGTCAGCCGCCGCCAGAGTTTGGCGACCGCACGGACAATCGGAGCGGTGCCATCATCACTCACAGATCGCTAATCTCGTCATGCAGCGGCTTGAGCCGGTAGCCCAGTCCGCGCACCGTCTCGATCCGGTCGGTACCGATCTTTTTGCGCAGACGGCCCATGAAGACCTCGATCGTATTGGAATCACGGTCGAAATCCTGATCATAGAGATGCTCGACCAGTTCGGTGCGCGAAATCACTCTGGCCTGATGCATCATCAGGTAATGCAGCAAACGATATTCCAGCGAGGTCAGGCGCAGCGGTTCACCATTGACCGAGGCCCGCGCCGCCCTTGGATCAAGCCGCACGCCGCCGCACACCAGCATCGGCTGGGCATGGCCGGCGGCACGACGCACCAGGGCGCGCAAACGGGCCAGCAGTTCTTCGGTATGGAAGGGCTTGGTCAGGTAATCGTCGGCGCCGGCGTCAAAGCCCGCCACCTTGTCGTTCCAGGCGCCGCGCGCCGTCAGGATCAGCACCGGCGTGGCCTTGCCGGCGCGGCGCCATTTTTCCAGCACCGAAACGCCATCGATCTTGGGCAGGCCGAGATCGAGAATCACCGCGTCATAGGGTTCGGTATCGCCCAGAAAATGCGCTTCTTCGCCATCCGGCGCATGATCGACCACATAACCGGCATCGGAGAGCGAAGCCTTCAACTGGCGCGACAGATCGGGATCGTCTTCGGCTAAAAGTATGCGCAAGTTGAGCACTTTCTGAAAAGTGTGACGCACTTTTCAGATTAAAAAGCGCGTTAAGCAAGAAATAGCTAGATCATTGTTTTGATGCAAGGTGATCAAAACAATGATCTAGCGTTCTCCAATAATACGGCCGGAATCGGCATCGACCAGCAGATCGACCCGTCCGTGGTCGGTCGCCACCCGCACCCAGAATACTGAACCGCCTTGCGGACCGGCGTCAAGCACCCGTCCGCGGCTGGAAGCCACCGACATGGCGCGGTTGATGCGGTTGTCACGGCTTTCACCGCCCTGGCGCTGCGCACTGACCTGACGATCCCTCGTCTGGCCGCCATTCTGCCTGTTGTCATTCTGGCGATTATCATTTTGTCTGTTGTCACGCTGCTGATTGTCATTCTGACGATCATCATTGCCACGCTGACGATTGCTGCCGCTGCGGCCGCGATTGTCGTCACGGTCCCGTTGATTCGCCGCCAAAACCATCACGGCCTCATCGGCACCGCCGCGCAGAGTCAGACCTTCCGCCGCCGCGACAGCCGGAGCGGCCAGCGGTGCAGCGATCAGCACGAGACTGAGAAGGGGCCAAATCTGTTTCATGACGCCATTTTATAGAGTTCCAGACCTGAACCTTATCTGAACAGACCCGTCAGGGAAGTAAATATTCGGAAAAATATATGCTTTTTTAGCTTGCTCTACTTCCGTCTGGCCGTAATCGTCGGCGTATAAGCCGCCTTTTCGCGCCAGCGTTCCAGCAGGCTGACAAACTCACCGCGCAGGTCTTCCGGCATCCCTTCCAGTCCCTTGTCGGGCATGGCCAGCACCACATGTGCGAACAGGTCGCCACGCGTGCCGTCTTTTGAATCAAATGCCCCACGCCCCTTCAGGCGCAGGATGGCGCCCGAATTCGAGCCCTTCGCCAAGTTGACGCTGACCGGCCCGTCGGGCGTCGGCGCCTGCACCTTGCCGCCCAGAAGCGCGTCCGGCAGCGAAACGAACAGGTCCATGTGCAGATCGTTGCCATCCATGCGGAAAACCGGATGCGCCTTGAGCTTCAGTTCCACCAGCGCGTCGCCATGCGGGCCACGCCCGCTGGGCGAAGCCGAGCCCTGTCCCTTCAGTCGCAGGGTCTGGCCGTCACGCGAGCCTTTGGGAATATTGACATCGACCGTGCGGCCATCGGACAGAAGCACCCGGCGCGTATTGCCAACGATCGTATCAAGCAGGTCGATATCGAGCTTGATCTTGATGTCGTTGCCCTTGGTCGGCGCCGCTTCCCGTTGTCCGCCAAAGCCGCCGCCAAACGGGCTGCCACCACGGCCGCCACCGCCGAACATGCCCATGATATCGTCCATGTCCATGCCTTCGAAATGTGTGCTGCCGCGACCGCCACCCGCACCAAACGGTGAACCGCCGGCGCGTCCCGCACCGCCGCCACCGCCGAAGCCACGGAAGATTTCGCGGCCATCGGCATCGATCTCGCCGCGATCGAATTTCTTGCGCTTGTCGGCGTCTTTCAGGAAATCATAGGCGGCGGTCACGCGCTTGAAGCGTTCTTCAGCCACCTTGTTGTCGCGATTGGTATCGGGATGCAGCTCCTTGGCCAGTTTGCGGAAAGCCTTCTGAATCTCCGTATCGCTGGCGCCTTTCTTCAGGCCTAATTCAGAATAGGGATCATTTGCCACTGTAAAACATACCTCCGCGATAGAGGTGTGTCCTACTCGCAATCGTTTCAAGTGGCAAGCATGGCAGCAACGCAAGGGCGTGCTGCCTTTTTTCACAAGAGATGCCTCGCATCAGCTCGGGCGCGCAGTCGCGCTTGCCAAGGTTCAATGAATGAACCTTGGAGATATTTTCTCCTCCCTTGCGAAGCGGCAACTTCGTTGTGAGGGAGGTGGCGAGCAAGCACAGCCATCAGGCGAAGCGCGTCGAGACGGAGGGGGCCACTTCCTTACCCCAGCCCCAAACTCAATACCGGCCCATACCCCCAGACCTGCGACTTCTGCGCGATCTCCACACGCGCGCCGCCGTCGAATCCCAACGGAAAATCCACCGCGCGTTCGGTATAAATCCATTCCGGCACCGGCACCTCAATCTCCCGGACGACCTTATCGCCGTCAAACACCTGCACCCGATACAGCTCATAATCCTCGCAGAGGGGCGGTTCGGTTTCCCAACTGTCGCCGCCATAGCGCGATGATCGCAACCAGCTTATTGTATCGCCCGACACCCGCCCGAAAACCGGCGCGCGCGGCCGCAAGGCCAGCCCTGTCCAGATTGCCGTCACGTCAAATGCCTGATCGGCCATACCACCGAAACCGCTCTGCCCCGTCCGCCACAGCCGCGTCAGCCCCAGTTCATCCAGCGCCATGTCGGCCCGCACAAATCCCGCCGGCAACATCACAATCTCCGCACCAGCATCCATCCCCGCCAGCAAGGCCTGCTCTGATCCCCATTGCCCGCGAATAAGCCCGGTCAGGCGATACTGATCGACACTCAGCGCCGTCACAGTCAGATACTGGATGATTTCCCACTCGCCATTCTCCGCCTGTACGCAGATATAATTCTCGCCCGCCAGCACCTCTTCCTCGCTGCGGCTGACCGGCGCGGTCCCTTCGAGATAGATATCGAAAGACGCCTCGCGATGCAGGTAATGCGCTCGTTGCGCCGGCAGGCCAGTCAACACGCACCCCACCGAAGCCGCCTCGATCACTCGTCCGCGCTGGCGCAAACTCGCCGCGCTCGCCCCGGCAAAGACATCCGCACCACGCCAGGGATCGGCCGACGGCACCAGGATCGGCCGCACATTCTGCTCGTCCACGCCGAAACACGGCAGTTCCAGCAGGCGAAATCCGGTGACGAGACTCATCGTCACTGCGCCATTGACCGAGCCTGCCGCCGAAGGATCAGCGCTGACAAACCCTCGCGTTTCCGGCGCCGCGCTGAGTGTGATCGTCGGCGTTTCCGACTGGTCGATACTGTTCAGCCGCCAGTCCGCACCATCAAACCGCAGGCCATCACCGGTCTCCAGTTCCAGCAGGCGCATCGGATCGACATCGAGGGTCAGGCTCTGGCTCACGCCCTGCGCCGCCCGCAGTGCGTAACCGGCATAATCCGTCGCCTGCGCCGCACTCAAGACCAGCGGCACATCAAGAGAAACCTGCGATGCGCCGGCCAGCCCGCTGCGCACTGTCACCGCCAGAAGCTGATAGTCACGGTCAACATCATAACAGCGCAGGGTGAGGGTGGCCGGCGGCTCGACCAGATCACGCCGCGCCATTACCGGGTTCTGGTCATTATAGGCCAGATCGTCAGGCACGAGCGCCATATCCATCCCATGCACCGAACCGATCAGACGCAGGGCCTCCCCGCGTTCGGCGATGCCCAGTCCCAGGTAACCGAGCACCGGCGACAGCGCATCCGCCGCCGTCATCGGCTGCTCGATGACATAGCCGTCGATCGTGCCCGTCACCTCGTCAAGATCGAGCTGGTCCGCCGCCAGCCCCGCCTGACCAGCGATGGCCGTAATGAGATTGCGCGCGTCCCCGATACCTACACGACCGTTCAGCCAGTGCCCGGTCCGCCAGTTGAGCGTATCCCCCAGACATCTGATCTTTGCGGGAAATACGGATACGGCCGCGCATCCCAGCACCAGACCGCCATCTCGCTCAGCATCGGTTTCCCGTAAACCGTGCTGACCGGGTTATGCGCGATATAATGCTGCATATAGGCAATCAAGTAAGCCCGCTGCGCCCGGTCGTCGCGCTCACCCGTCGAGAACGGCGGCACGGCGCTTTCCGAACTTTTCGGGTCGAGGAACAGATTCGGCGCATTCGGCCCTTTGTCGACCGCCCCACAGCCGATCTCGATAAAACGGATCGGTTTCGATTGCGGTGCCCAGGCGGTGGCCGTCGCCGACCTGATCCCGTCCGGGCGGTCATGATGCGCATTGGACCACCACGACACGATATCCTTCGGACGATAAATCCACGGCTCACCATCGGCGCCGTCACTGATTGGCGAACGCGTCTGCGCCTCCCGATCCGCCGCGCTGGCGTAATACCAGTCAAAACCCTCACCGGCCGTAATCCGGCCTTGCAAATAGGCCTCATCATAGATCGATGTCGCCAGCGCCTGGTCGAGATGATCCTTCCCGTCGCGCCAGTCGGTCAGCGGCGCATACCAGTCGATGCCGATAAAATCGATATTTTCATCTGCCCATAACGGATCGAGATGGAAGCTGACATGGCCGCTGCCATCGGCCGGCTGATGACCGAAATATTCGCTCCAGTCGGCGCCATAGCCGATCTGCGCATCCGGCAAAAGGGCCCGTATCTCCGCGGCCAGACCGCGCAAGGCCGTTACCATCGGATAGGTGTTGATGGCACTGCGCAAGGTCGTCAGCCCGCGCAGTTCCGAGCCCAGTACGATCCCGTCCACACCGCCGGCGGTCGCGCCCAGCGCCGCCACATGCCTGACAAACCGCCGGAAACCCCATTCGCCATCCATGAACGCACTGACTACGCTGGCTGCCCCGGCCGTCAAATCCGCGCCGGATGTGATCCGCCCGCGCCAGGGATAGCCTTCGCAATCCATCAGGATAAACGGGATCAAGGTCACGCTGTAACCGCGCGCCTTCAACTCACGGATGGCCTCGATGACCACCATATCCGACGGCGTGCCGCCATAGGCCGGACGCCCCCCCAAAATGTCAAAAGTCTGGCTGACAACATAGGCGTCATCGCGTGAAACCCCATCCACCTGCCACACCAATGGCGTCGTCACCTTGTCCGCTACCTCCACCCCCGGCCGGATCGTGCAGGTGGCCGCATCGAGACCGCTCCCAAACCAACTCACTACCAGATTGACAGTTTTCACATTGGGCAATTGCGCCTGCAACTGATCGAGCGAGACGATAAAATCCGTCCGCCCGTCACCACTGTGCTGCGTCTCGTAGCTCGCCCGCGTCATGCCATTCAAAACCGCATTCGCCGCCGTCGCATAGATGAATTCGCCCGCGCCGGGGATCAGGCACACCCCCTCGACCAGGCTTTCCAGATCGGCATAATCGCCCGCTGGCCGCCGAAACACTTCAACCGACAGGTTGGGCGGTCGATTGCCGAATTGTGTGATGTCGAGATATTCGAACACCAGATAAGCCAGGCCGCGATAGGCCGGCGCCGATCCTTCCACTGCCGCGATCAGGGCATCCGGCGTTTGCGTTTCCTCACCGCGATAAAGCCGGTAAGCCACCGCCGACTGATCGAGCAATTGCCCGTCCGCCCAGATCCGTCCGATGCCGTCGACCGGCCCTTCGCACAGCCCGACGGCAAATGACAAGGTATAGCTGAAGCTTTCCGTCCGGCCGGTCGTCTTGCTGGCGCGTGTCGTCGACCGGTTCTCCTTCAGTCGCGCCGCCCAGATGATCGTACCCGCTACCCGCGCCCGGCCAAAAACCTGCCTGACCGGATCACCCTGCGCGCTCCCAGTCATTTGCAGACCGGTCAGACGGCTGCCGACCTGCCGCACCGGCGACAGCGAATTGATCGCTGTGCGGTCAATGGCCGAGCCGATCTGCGAACCGATCCAGCCACCGACCGGTCCGCCCAGGGCCTGCCCCACCGCACTCAAAACCACCTGCGCCATAACTTACCTTTCTTGTACCTCCCCGACTTGCCGGGGAGGGGGACCGCGCGCCCCTTGGCGCGTGGTGGTAGGGTTTCTTACTTTTCTTCAATCGACGGAAACCGAAACACCCCCACCGCCGCCCGCTTCCAAAACGGTCCCAGCCAGCTTTCGACCACCGCGTGGCCCCAATAGGCGTGCATGATTTTCGCCGCCGAATCGTTCATTCCTTCGCCCGCGCTCAGGATCGCCACATGCTTGGCCACCGCGCCAGGCTTCATGCGAAAGGCGACGACATCCCCCGGCCGTACATGTTCCAGCGCCACAGTTTCAAAATGCGTACGTAAACCGTCGATAAGCCGATCTTCACCGCCGACCTCTGCCCAGTCCGGACTGTAGGCCGGCAAGGCACATGGCTCCGCGCCATAAAGCGCCCGCCATATCCCGCGCACCAGGCCGATGCAGTCACACCCCACGCCCTTCAAACTCATCTGATGCTGATAGGGCGTGCCGATCCAGGTTCTCACCTCGGTCAGAACGCTCATCGCCCGGCGCTTTGCTGTCGCGATGCGCCATCGAGCACATCACCATTGCGCGGATACAGGGTCAGGAAATCTTCACCTGGCAGATCAGGGAAACCCCTGAAATTCAATATATTCCCGAATATGTTCAAACAGGTGTTATACCGCTTGTCGCAATATCCCGATGCTAGGCTGCCAGTCAGTCCGCAGCGCGCATCCCCGAGCATCGCGTCGCACAAAAAGCCGAAGCGTCGGCCGATGACCCGGTCAAGCTTCGCCGCCGGTCCTTCTATATGGGCGATAAACGACCCGCCCTCGATCACTCCACCCCGGCATTCCAGCCGCGCCAGCGTACCCGCTCCCGTTAAGACATAGTCCTCCGGCTCAGCCCAATTGACGGTATAGAGGCGTAACCTCGCCGCATCATAAAGCCCGGACGCAATATCTTCCGCCTTGATCGCATCGCTTGAAATCACGCCCGATACCGCCGCACTTCCGGCCTCATCCAGATCCTGTCCGGCAGCGCCCGCGGTCAGGCCCGACTGCCCCTGACAGCTCACCCCCATAAAGATCAAAGGCCGGTCATGATCGGTAAAACCGAGCGTCACGTCATCGCGCCGTTCGATCAGCCAGACATGACATAACTTAGCCGCCCCCTGCGCCAGCGCAGAGGCCATAGTTTCAGAAACAATCCGCATAAATCACCTCTTGTACTCCCCCGCTTGCGGGGGAGGTGGCAGCCCGCAGGGCTGACGGTGGGGGGCCTTCCCGCTAAACCCGTATCTCGATCAGCGACACCGCCGTCAGCCGACCGGCATCGATCCCTTCCAGCGTCAGGTCGATGCGCTCGGAATCGAACCGTACCGGCGTATCAAACTCGAATCCGGCAGTCACAACAGCGCCCATCGCCGGCGCATTGGCCAGCGTCACCACACCCGTCGTCTCATCGACCGTGAAGCCGCTGACCTCATCACCATCGACCGCCATACGCACCGTCCCGCTCACCGGTTTGGCGATATCGCGCACGACCGCGCCATAGGCCTTCACCAGTCGGAACACGCGTCCGACGCCATCGCCGGTGCCGACCACCTGATCGGACGCCGCCGGCGCCACATTCAGCGCACAACTTTTGAAATCGGCGAAATCCTTGAAGCGGAAACCGTATAACCGCCCTTCCCGCGCCTCGAAAAACGTCAGCAATTCCGCGGCATCGACCAGCGACTTGATGCCGGCACCGATCAGATAGCGCCGGCGACCCACCGCCCACGGACTGATCCGCCGTTCATAACCTGATGCCAGCGATATGATCTCTGTCTTGCGCTCGATTCCCGACCCGGACCCGAAAGCCAGCCGTGCCGGAAACCGCACCTCATGAAAACTGGTCATTATCGCAACCCCATCCTTGCCGCGCGCTGCAGGGCCGTCGCCACCTGGGCCTCCGACCGCACCAATGCCTGCGCACCGCCTGAAACCATCACCGTGACATTGACATTGGGCGACAAACCGCCGGCCTCCACCGACCCCGATACCGCCGGCCGGAAGACCTCCGGTCCGCGCTCACCGACGAGATAACTGCCGCCGGCCCCGACAAAGCCACCATCAGCCCGCGCCCCGGAAAAATTCGACGTCACCGCGGAAAATACCTGCGACAACACATCTCCCAACCCACCTCCCTGGCCACCGGAAGCCGGTCCCTGCCCCGCCGCCGAATTGACCGCCGCCAGCACCGCCGAAGCCAGCTCCTTCAGGCTGACCTTGCCGTCCGAAGCCGCTCGCGCCAACGAGCGCGAGAGACTGTCACCCGCCTTTGAAAACGCCTGATCTATGGCTTCGGCGGTCTCGGCCGCTGAGGCTTCCAGCGCCTTGATCGCTGCGGCGCCTTCGCTCGCCTGTCCCGCCATGCCGCCTGAAAAAGGATCACTCATCCGGAAACTCCCGCATCAAATCTTCCAGAGCCTGCCGACTCAAAATCACCGTTTCCGGCGCTGCCGTCAGCATCTGCCATTCGCGCCAGCTCAACCGCCAGAAAGCTTCCGGCTCCAGCCGCAGCCCCAGAATCGCATGGCGAAAAAGCCTCGCCCAATCAGTTCGCATTCATCGCCTCGAACGCCCGGACCACGGCGCGGATCGCCTCGGCAAACCCGATATTTTCCGGCAGCACATCCATCGCCAGCGCCCCCAGCACAACCATCAGGTCCGCTGCCCCCAGCGACTTAAGCCGCTCGCCCAGGGCCTCAAACCCCGACACGCCGAAATGCCCTTCCAGCGCCGCCAGCGCCCCGAGCGTCACGCACAAACGCGCCTCCCGCCCGCCCAGCGACACCAGAACCTCACCGCGTGCGGCATTACAAAGCGGCAAAGCTGACCTCCCCCGCCGAGGCCAGGGTCAGGGCAAAACTGGCCTCACCGTCATGCTGCCCGGCATATTCCAGCGCGCCCATCAGGAACGGCCCCTCGAACTGGCCAAAATCCGGCACGATCACCTGCCAGTCCGCCTGGCTCTGCGCGAAGAACGCCTCGCGCATCAGGGCATCGGACGCGGCATCGCGAAAGACGCCGGAGCCCGAAACCGACAGCGACCGTACGCCCGCACCCGATGCCAGTTCGCGCCAGCCGCCGCTGCCGGAATCAGTGACATCCACCGCCTTCGCATTGAGCGACACGGTCCGCGCCCGCAGGCCTGCCACGGTCACGAACGCCTCGCCATCGGAAATCTTGAGCAGCATATCCCTGCCCTTTTGCACAGCCATCACGGCCTCCTTTTCTTGTACCTCCCCACCTCTGGTGGGGAGGGGGACCGCGCCATTCTTATGGCGTGGTGGTGGGGTTTCTTGTTTTTCTAAGGCGCCTCAGTCACGGCCCTCAGCCGGACCAGCGCATAAGTTGTCCGCTGATCGGCGGCGCGAAACACGTCGATATAACTGACCCGCAAACTGACCAGCCCTGCCAGCTCCAGCGCCGCGCCATCGAGCAAAACCCGCAGTTCCGCCGCAATCGCCTTGACCTCTTCCGAACCGCCAAAACGTGACACGCACATCAGGTTCAGCACCTGCTCGGTTACGTCCGTCCCGACACCACCGATGGACTGCGCCGACATCCGTCCGAAAGTCACATACGGATACAGAACTTCCACGGGCGGCTGGTCATAAACCCGCGCCGGCGTACCCAGCCAGACGGCCAACGACGCCTGTCCACGCAGGTAAGCGAGCAGAGACGCCTGCAAATCCAGAAAATCACTCATTGATGAACCCTTTCCAGCCGCAAACGCACTGTGCCGTCCGCCCCTTCGTCGAGACTGACGATCGTCCAGTCGAACCCTTTGAGATTGAGCCGGCCGCCGCGCGCCATGCCTGCCGCCGACCGGCAGATAAAATCGGCCGCCTGCACCACGAAGGCATCACCCTCGGCCGTCGTTTCCGCTGTCGGCCCGTCGGGTTTGAAATCACCCCAGGTTATGTCCGTGCCGGCGAAGGAATAGGACCGCCCGCCATAGATGCTTTCGGTTTCGGTCACGGCATAAGCCCGCGCCGGCGTCTGCATATCCATGATCTTCACAGCCTCACCTCGCGGTAAGGCATGAGCCAGGCATCGAGGGCGCTCAGATCGCAGACGCCTTCACCGCGATCCTGGTAAGCCTGAGCCAACAGGTACAGCAGACAGAGCCTAAGCGGCGCCGGCGACGTGTCATCGAGCGTCACGGTTACCACACCTTCAAGCCGCGTTTTGGCGGCAGCGATCAGGGTCGCGATCAGCATGTCCTCGGCATCATGCGACACGCGCAAAAAGAGCTTGGCCTCATCGAGCGAGACTGGATCAGCCATTTGATTTTCCTTGAAGAATTTGATCTGACGACCAGTCTGCACCTGCCACGAACAGCGGGGATTATTTGTCAGAATATTGCGCACTCAGGTGGCGCCGAGCCGCTGGGATGAGGATTTGCAGCCCATCCCAGCGAGTCCGGTTTAGGAGGCGGCGATTTTAAGGAGCTTAATCGCATCAAAATTCTGCACCCCGCCGCCGACACGCTTGGTGGTGTAGAACAGCACATAGGGCTTGGCCGAATACGGGTCGCGCAGCACC
>FSVH01000162.1_pt1 | contig 76121 bp, 68 predicted proteins | sample 1637631 | NCBI WGS metagenome assembly FSVH01 (sample SAMEA3914814, study PRJEB12502) | metagenome | biome: forest; material: soil | place: USA | collected 2011-09-16 | depth 0.1 m | reverse complement strand
TTAAGAACCCGTATGTGGTTAACGGGTTTATGTACTGATTCGGTGCTGTTCGACTTAACTGATCATGATCCTGAGCTGTCCTAATTGCGCGACGAAATACACGCTCAACGAATCCCAACTGGGAGTTCGGGGCCGTACGGTGCGCTGCGCGGCGTGCAAGACGACCTGGCACGCCGAACGCCCGGAAAAGCCGATCGATCTTTCTTTCAGCGACGTCAAGAAATCCGAAAAAGAAACGGTCGAGGACCTGCATAAGGTCAAGGCCAAGAAACTGCCGTTGAAATATCGCGCCATCCTCGAAGACAAGAAGCGCATGAAGGCCCTGGCGGCACAAGGCCTGGTCTGGGGCGGCATGGCGGCCGCCTTCGTCATGGTGCTGGCCCTGGGCTTCTTCCTGCGCGTTGATATTGTCCGCGCCTTCCCGCGCATCGCCGGCGCCTATGCCATGGTCGGCATGAAGGTCAACGGCACACATCTCGTCTTCGGTGACAAGACCGCCGACGCCGGCTTCAAGGGCGGGCGCTTCGTGGTGACGGTGAAGGCGCAGATCCAGAATACCAGCGACAAGCCGGTGCCGGTTCCGCCGGTGCGCGTCAAGCTGCTCGACTCAACCTTGCAGGAATTCAATTCGGTGCTGATGCCGTCGGGCGGCCTGATCGTCGCGCCGCACGCCACGCGTACGCTGGTGTTTGATGTCGCTGATCCGAAAAACCTGACCTCCTCGCTCGATCTTGATTTCGATCTTGAGGCAATGAAGAAGATGAAGACCGCCGGTCCGGACCTGCGTGTGACGCCCGTTGGCAGCCATGGCGCGGAAGCGGGTCACGAAGAAGCGGCCGCCCCAGAATCAGCGCATGAAACGACACATGAAGCGGATGCGGCTGCCGAGGCTGCCCCAGCTCATGCAGAAGCAGGGAATGAAACCGTCTCTGACCAGCCCGAGCCGGCCCTGCGCTCCAGCCTTCCCCACGACACCCACACCACGGCCCACGGCGCCGGCTGACTTAGAGTAGCATACATATGACTGATGCCCTGCCTACCGTTCTGCTTAACGAGGAAGAGGTACAGGGCCGCGTCACGGCACTGGCCGACCTGCTCCGCGACTACATTCAGCCCAACTGCGTCGGCGTCTGCCTCCTGACCGGCGGCATCTGGTTCGCCGCCGATCTCAGTCGCGCCCTCAACCGCGCCGGCTGCGATATCGCCTTCGATGCGCTGTGGCTGTCCTCCTATGCCGACGGCAAGGAGAGCGGCGCCATGCTGATCCGCGCGCCCTTGCAGCGTTCGGTCGAAGGCCGGCAGGTGCTGATCATGGACGATGTGCTCGATACCGGCGCTTCATTGCGGATCGCCTGCGAGATTGCCCGCGAGGCCGGTGCTTCGGAGGTGCTGACGGCGGTTTTCGCGCGCAAGCCCGATCCGCTGAAAGACGGCCAGAGGCGCGAACTGGAAGCAGATTTCTCGGCCTGGGAAGCGCCGGCGCGTTATCTGGTCGGTTACGGGCTGGATGACGGCGGCAAATACCGCGCCCTGCCCTATGTCGGGGTTTTGGATTAGGGTTTTTACTTGATATTCAGGCTGGCGAGCGTCTGCATACTCCCGTCAAACGGCATGAAACCGCTGGCAACCCGCTCCACCGGCACGGGTCCCACGATCAGGAACCCCAATATCGCCGCCGCCAGGGCCACATAACGCAAGGCCAGCGGATCAGAAGCCGCAATCCCCGCCTTGGCCTTGCCAACTTTCAAGGGCGGTTGCTGCTTTTCATGGCGCATGGCCAGCAGGCGCTCAGGCCGCAGATCGTTATCCAGCGCCAGACGGGTATTGATCTCGGTGAAACTCGGCATTCGGAAGCGCAGGACCATTCGGACCGAGGCGACCACGCAAATCACCGCGCCGGCCACCAGAACCGCGATATGAGCCACCTTCGGCACCAGGGCGAACACGCCCCATTGTCCGGCCACGGCGACCAGCAGAGCCAGCAGCACAAACGGGAAGATTGCCGGCAGCAGCAGGCGCTCCCAGACCATCGTCACCTTCGTCAGGAAAAGTCCGCGATTGAGCGGCGCCAACGGTGATTTATTGCTCTGCTGCATAGGCCCCCCCTACTCACAAGCGCATCCCGAAAAGTGTACCGCACTTTTCGGATTAAGATGCGCGCCAATAAAATGAGTTAGTTTCCGATCCGAATGGATCGAAAACTAACTAAGCTGTTTTCATCTTGGGTGACGGTGACAGCCAGCCCGGCAGGGGCTCGCGCGCCATCATCTCTTCATAACTTGGCCGAGGACGCACGACAGACCAGTCGGCGTCACGCACCAACACCTCCGGGGCGAGCGGTCGCGAATTATATTCGCTTCCCATCACCGCGCCATAGGCCCCGGCGCTCATGAAGGAGACGAGATCGCCCGCCTCCAGAACCGGCATTTCGCGGCCCCGCGTGAAGGTATCGCCCGTCTCGCAGATCGGGCCCACCACGTCATAGGTCGCGGTTTCGTTACCGGGCCGCGCCACCGGACGGATATCATGGAAGGCACCGTAAAGCGCCGGACGAAGCAGATCGTTCATCGCCGCGTCGATCACCAGGAACTGCTGGCCGCTGTCAGCGCGCTCATGCACATGGACGACCTTTGAGATCAGAACACCGGCATTGGCGGCGATCAGCCGGCCCGGCTCGAAGGTATAGCGCACGCCGAGATTGCCAGCGGCCAGCGCCGCCATTTCGGCATAATCGGCCACGCCGGCCGGTTCCTTCTGATTGAAATAGGGCACACCAAGGCCGCCGCCAAGATCGAGGCGCTCGACGCTCAGGCCTTCGGCACGCAATTGCTCGACCCAGCCGCGCATCCTGGTGAAGGCTTCCTGCAACGGCGTCAGATCGAGAATCTGACTGCCGATATGGCAGGCAATCCCCATTGGTGCCAGATTGGGATGACCGGCCGCGCCGGCATAAAGCGACAGGGCCTCCGCCGCCGAAATGCCGAACTTGTCCTTGGCGCCACCCGTGGTGATCTTTTCGTGACCGCCTGCGCCGACACCCGGATTGATACGGATGACAAAGGGCGCCACCATATCCAGTTCGGCCGCCACACGCGCCAGTCGTTCCAGTTCCGGCCGCGACTCGACGTTCAATTGATAGATGCCGGCCTTCAGCGCGAAAGCCATTTCCGCATCGGTCTTGCCGACACCGGAAAAGACGATGCGCTCGGCCGGAATGCCGGCTTTCAGCGCTTTGCGAATTTCACCTTCGGAAACCGTATCCGCGCCGCAGCCCTGCGCCGCCAGCGTGGCCAGAACGCCCAGATTGGAATTGGCCTTGGTGGCATAGGCGATCAGCGGCGCCTCGCCCTTCGGACTGCGCAGTTCAGGCTTTGACGACAGGGCCTCGGCGAAGACATTATAGTGACGTTCCAGCGTCGCCGAGGAATAAACATAGAGCGGCGTACCGACCGTATCGGCCAGTTCGCGCAAGGGCACCTGCTCGCAATAAAGCTCGCCGTCGTGATATTCGAAATGGTTCATCTATTTATTGGGAGCATCTCTAAAGCCGTTATTGCTGCCGGTACCTTCCAGCGGAACATCCTGAGGACGCTTGTTAACGGCATAGGGGTTTTCCATGCTGTTTTTCGAGTCGGCGTCCGGCAGGGCTTTCTCATTGGTACGCGAGGTCGAGGAATCCGTCGTGGTGGTCACGCCGCCATCCGGATTTTGCGAAGTCGACCAGTCAGCGGCGGCTTTTTTGTTCATGATCGGCGGCGCTTTTTCGAGATCGCCCAGCTTGCCGCAGGCCGACAGCATGGATGCGCCAATCAGCGCCGCGCCCAGGGCGACCGAAATTACGAAGCGGGTCTTTTTGACGGTCATCATGAGCGTTGATCCTTCCAGCGCTGGATTTGCAGACGAACCTGATCGGGGGCTGTGCCACCGTAGCTTTGACGGCTGGCGCAGCTGGCCTCAGGGGTTAACACCTTATACACATCATCAGTGATCCTGGCTTCCAGATTTTGCAGATCGCCGAGGCTTAATTGCGCTAAATCCACACCCTGGGTTTCGGCCAGCTTGACCGCCGCGCCGGTAATATGGTGCGCATCACGGAAGGGGATGCCTAAGTTCCGCACCAGCCAGTCGGCCAGATCCGTCGCGGTCGAGAAACCGGCACCGGCAGCGGCCGCCATTTTTGCGGTGTTGGCCTGAAGATCGAGCACCATGCCGGTCATGGCGCGGATGGCGAGATCAAGCGCATCGAAAGCCTCGAAAACCGGCGGCTTGTCTTCCTGCATGTCCTTGGAATAGGCCAGAGGCAGGCCCTTCATCACCGTGGACAACGCGATCAACGAGCCGGTGATGCGGCCGGTCTTGGCGCGCACCAGTTCGGCGGCATCAGGATTGCGCTTTTGCGGCATGATGGAGGAGCCGGTCGAGAACGAATCCGACAGGCGGATGAAACCGAAATAGGGTGTCGTCCATATGACAATTTCTTCTGCCAGCCGAGACAAATGACCGGCGCAGATGGCGGCATGGCTTAGGGATTCCAGTGCGAAATCGCGGTCGGAGACACCATCAAGCGAATTACCGGTCGGACGATCGAAGCCTAGCGCCTGCGCCGTCATGTGGCGGTCGATCGGAAAAGGCGAACCGGCCAGCGCCGCCGAACCCAGCGGGTTTTCATTCATGCGGGCGCGGGCATCGATAAAGCGCGAGCGGTCGCGGCCGATCATCTCGACATAGGCCATCAGATGGTGACCGAAGGTGACCGGCTGCGCCGGCTGGAGATGGGTAAAGCCCGGCATCAGGGCGTCGGCATATTCCTCAGCGCGTTTCAGCAGGGCGCCTTGCAAATCATAGAGTTGCTGGATGGTCACATCCACCTGATCACGCACCCACAGGCGGAAATCCGTGGCCACCTGATCGTTGCGTGAACGGGCGGTATGCAGGCGGCCGGAGACGGGCCCCACCAGCTCGCGCAGGCGCGCCTCGACATTCATATGGATGTCTTCAAACTCGGCACGGAAGGGGAAGCTCCCGGCTTCGATCTCGGCCGTTATGGTTTCCAGCCCGTTCAGGATGATTTGGGAGTCTTCCGAACTTATGATACCTTGCTTGGCCAGCATGGCGCAGTGGGCCTTCGATCCCGCAAGGTCTTGCTGCCAAAGGCGTTTATCGACATCGATGGAGACATTGATGGCTTGCATTATCTCATCGGGTCGGGCAGTAAAACGACCGCCCCACATTTTTTGGCCCGCTTGAGGGGGCTGCGCGTTCGGGGCATTTTTGGCGGATGGATCGGTCATGACGGAACCCAGGTTGAATGAAGGCGACGAGCCAATGCCGCAGCCTTCAACGGAATCTGATAATCAGGGCCAGCCTATAGCCGACAAGGCCGGGGAACCCAAGACCGCAGATGCCTCAAAAGTACGAAAAATGAAGCGCCCGCCGATTGCGGTGATTGCCGTGGTCTCAATCGTACTTCTGGCACTGATCGGTCTGGTCAGCTGGCGCTTACTGGCCAAGTCCGGCAGCCCGGCGCCCGGCGCTGAGGTTGCAGCGACAAACGCACCAGCCCCGGCTCAGGCCAAGGGGCCGCTGGCGGTCTATGCCACGGGTGCCCTGTCCAAGTTGGTGACCTCGGAGGCCCCCGTCACCATTACGGATATTTCGTTCATCGATCGCGACCAGAAGCCGGTCAAACTCAGTGATTTCAAGGGCCAGGTCGTGGTGCTGAATGTCTGGGCGACCTGGTGTGCGCCATGCCGCTTTGAAATGCCGACCCTCGCCAAGCTTCAGGCACATTATGCCGGCAAGGGCGTGAAGGTGCTGCCGCTCAGCGTCGATACCGAAGACAAGTTCGCCGATGTGAAATCCTTCATGGACGTACAACAACCGCTGGAAGTCTATGCCGATCAGAACTTCCAGGCACCGTCGAAATTCAATATCTCCGGGATGCCCGGCACCCTGATCCTCGATAAGCAGGGCCGTCAGGTGGCCCGCCTCGATGGCGAAGCCAAGTGGGATACGCCAGAGGTTCAGGCTCTGCTGGATAAGCTGCTGGCGGAATGACAGGCCCTCAGCAGAGGCCACTTGACTACAAGTGAGTATTGCTTGCGGAGGCTTTAATTGGCCGACAACATTTTAACAAAATCAATGAATTAAATTGATATATGTGCGTAGTTAAATGAGTCGACTCAATGCCACCTCACACAGATCCGGCCCCAGAACCCCGACAGCGTAAATGGCGCCAGGCGCCTTTCAAGGAACATCTTCGCAAGTTTTCGACTTACTTCCAGCCGTTTGACTGGCATCATGCCGTGGTCTGTGTGCCCGGTCTCGCCGCCTGTCTGCTCTATGGCCTGATCACGCACGACACCCTGACCGCCGCCATGGCTGCCGGCGCCAGCTTCTCGGTCGGGTTCGGCCTGCGCCGTTTTCATCAAACGCGTTCGATGCTGGGGGCCGCTGCGCTGATGACCGCCGCCGCCCTGATCGGCTCGCTGACTGCCGGACATTTCTTTCTCTATCTGCCATTGGTGACGCTGGCGGCCGCCGGTTGCGCCTGCCTGGCCCTGATTGACGAGGATATCTGGTGGGTCTGCCTGCAAGCGACAATCGCGCTTCTGCTGGCCAGCCACTATGCCGGCGATCTTGACGCCGCCCTGCATCGCGCCGGCATTGTGGCACTGGCCGGGGCTTTCCAGATGTTGTGCGTATTGGCGCTCGACCGGCTGATCCCGCGCGGTCATCCGAAAGCGCCACGCAATACACCCATTCCCGCCACCCGCCGCACCCTCACCGTCTATGGACTGGTGGCCGGGGCCAGTGTCTGCCTCGGCATGCTGGCGGCCTATGGCCTGCATCTCGACAAGGCCTATTGGGCACCAATGACCGCCCTGATCGTGCTCAAGCCAAAATACCAGCTCACCAAACAGAGGGGCTTTGAGCGCCTGATCGGCAATGTCGCCGGCTGCGCCATCGCCACCGGCCTGACCTTCGTTTTGCCGGCGCTGGGCTGGCTCGATCTGGTGCTGTGCGTGCTTGGCGCCGGATGCGCCTATGCGCTGACCAAGGCGCGCTACGCCGCTTTTTCACTGGCTGTGAGCTTTACCGCGGTCATGCTGCTCTATGTAGCACACACTTCAGCGCTTCACGGCGCGGAACAGCGCGTTTATGCTACCGTGCTTGGCGGACTGATCGCCATCGCCGTCATGTGGACGGCCAGCAAGACTTTAGCCCGCGATTTCGCCATCTGACCCAAAGGAGACGCCATGTCACATCCTGCCCTCAAACCCGGCAATACGGCGCTGGTCACCGGAGGCGCTTCCGGCATTGGCCTGGCCGCCGCGAAACGCTTCGCAGCCCTTGGCATGATGGTCTATATTATCGACCAGGGTGAAGAACGTATGCGCGCCGCGATGGAAGCCATAGAGGCCAGCGTGAAATCCGAGTCTTCCGGACACTGGCTTTACTGCATCGAAGCCGACGTAAGTGACCGCGAGCAGATGTTCGGGCTGGCCTCTACCTTGCAAAATATCGATGTACTGATGAACAATGCCGCCATCAGCGGCGGTGGCAGTTCCGCGCTTAACAGCGATAACTGGCAGCGGGTGCTCGATGTCAATCTGTGGGGCGTTATTCACGGAACGCAGGCCTTCGCGCCAGCCATGGTGGCCAGTGGCAAGCCCGGACTGATCATCAATACCGGCTCGAAGCAGGGCATCACCACGCCGCCGGGCAATCCAGCCTACAATGTTTCGAAAGCCGGCGTGAAGACCTTTACCGAAGCCCTGCAGCACGAACTGCGTAATGGGGCGAACTCGGCGGTGACGGCACATCTGCTAATTCCGGGCTTTGTCTGGACCGGGATGACACAAGGCAGTCAAACGGAAAAACCGGCTGGTGCCTGGACTTCGGAAGAGACGATCGATTTCATGCTGGAAAGCGTCGGGCGCGGCGATTTTTATATTCTGTGCCCGGACAATGATGTGCCGCGCGCACTCGATGAGAAGCGCATGGCCTGGGCGATCGGCGACGTGATCGAGAACCGTCCGCCGCTGTCACGTCGGCATCCGGATTATGCCGAGGCCTTTCAGGCGTTCGTCGAAGAAAAATAGTTTCGGGGTTTGGGGCCTGCGGCCCCATATCTTCTATTCAAATAAAAAGCCCGACCTCTTAGGCCGGGCTTTTTATTTGATCGGTAAAGGCTTGGGGTCACGGACCCCAAACCCCGTACCTATTTTCCCTTAGCCAGATCGTCGAAGGCGCGCAGGGTGCCAATGAGGTCTTTCATCTTGTCGATATAGATCATATTCGGGCCATCGGAGGGCGCATGGTCCGGGTCTTCGTGCGTCTCGATAAACACCGCCGACACGCCGACCGCACAGGCCGCGCGCGCCAGCACCGGCGCGAACTCGCGCTGACCGCCGGAAGTCGTGCCCTGGCCGCCCGGCTGCTGCACCGAATGGGTGGCGTCAAACATCACCGGATAGCCCGTCTGCGCCATGATCGGCAGGCCACGGAAATCGCTGACCAGCGTATTGTAGCCGAAGCTCGTGCCGCGGTCGCACAGGATTATACGCTCATTACCTGTCGAGGCGATCTTGTTGGCGACGTTCTTCATGTCCCACGGGGCGAGAAACTGGCCCTTCTTGACATTGATCGTGCGGCCAGTGGCGCCGGCAGCCAGCAGCAGATCGGTCTGGCGGCACAGGAAGGCCGGGATCTGGATGACATCGACCTGCTTGCCGACCGGACCGCACTGGCCAGCGTCATGCACGTCGGTCAGGACCGGGCAGCCGAACTTGTCGCGCACGGCGGCCAGAATATCGAGGCCTTCCTCCATGCCGATACCGCGAGCCGTGCCGATGCTCGACCGGTTGGCCTTGTCATAGCTCGATTTGTAAATGAACCTGGTGCCGGTCGGCGCGCAGGCCTCGGCGATTTTCTCGGCCATCATCAGGGCGTGATCGAGGCTCTCGATCTGGCAGGGACCGGCGATCAGGACGAAGGGTTCGTCACCGCCGATTTTGATCTTCGGCTGGCCGAAATCACCAATCTCGAAGATCTTCGTTTTGACGTGCTGCGGCTGGATCGACATGGCGGTACTCCTCAAGCGCTTTCCTAAAAGTGTGATGCACTTTTAGGACTAAAAAGCGCGTAAAATAAAAAATTTAGCGCGTTCTTGAACGCTCTAAATCACTTGCTCGATGCGGGCGACATCGACGGGGTTGTTCAGTTCCCAGAACACGCGGCCTCGGCCATCGACCTCGACGCAACGGATCGGCATGCCGTTTTCCAGGAACCGCAGTTGCTCAAGGCCTTCCCAGGTTTCCAGCGGTCCGACCGGCCAGCTCGAATAGGACCGCAAGGCCTGCTCGCGATAGCCATAGACGCCGACATGGTGGAAGACGGGGATGGTAGCGCCTTCGCCGAAGGTCTTACCGGTATAGGGAATGACTTCCTTGGAGAAATAGAGCGCATTCAGGTTTTTATCGAACACCGCCGTGGTGCCGCCGACGCGGCCGTTCAGGCGATCTTCAACGAAATTGGCATGGGTCTGGGCATCGCAACGCAGGACCGGCGTCGCCATCTGGACCGACGGATCAGCCTTCATCTCGCGGATCAGGTCTTCGACGAACCATGAGGGCGTGAGCGGCGCATCGCCCTGTAAGTTAACGTAAAGATCGGCGGATTCGGTCAGATGCTGGAGTGCATCGGCGCAGCGCTCAGTACCATTGGCGCAGGATTCCGCGGTCATGATGACCTGGGCGCCGAAGGCCTCGGCGGCATCCTTGATGCGGTCATCGTCGGTGCAGACATAGACCGACGACACGCCCTCGACACCCTTCGCCGCTTCCCACGAGCGCTGGATCAGCGACTTTGCCACGCCGTCCTTGCCGGTCAGCTTGACCAGCGGCTTGCCGGGATAACGGCTGGAGGCATAGCGCGCAGGAATCAGAATGATGGTCTTCATCTAGGCGACTCCAGCGCGCAGGCAATCGTGGATATGGATCAGGCCCGCTGGCTTCCCCACTTCATCGACGGCAAACAGACAGGTGATCTTCTTGTCGTTCATGATGCCAAGCGCCTCGGCGGCCAGGGCATCGGGGCGGATGGTGCGCGGGCCGGCGTGCATGACCTGCTTGGCGGTCTTATCCATCAGGCCGGACATATTGCGGCGCAAATCGCCATCGGTGATGATGCCGGTCAGCTTGCCATTGGCATCGATGATGCCGACCACACCAAAACTTTTGGCGGTCATGACCAGCAAGGCCTCGCCCATTGGTGTTTGTTCGCCGGTCAACGGCAGGGCCGCGCCGGAATGCATCAGGGCGGAGACCGGCAGAAGCTGCGCGCCCAGCTTACCGCCGGGATGGAAGGTCTTGAAATCGGTTGGCTGGAAACCGCGCTTTTCCATGATCGCCACGGCCAGGGCATCGCCTAGTGCGAGGGTCATGGTGGTGGAGGTGGTCGGCGCCATGCCGATGGCGCAGGCTTCCGGCGCATTGGGCAGGACGAGCGCGATATCAGCGGCCTTGAGCAGGGTCGAACCCGGACGCGAGGCCACGCCAATCAGCGGGATCGAGAAACGGCGCGTATGGTGGATGATATCGCTGAGTTCCGAAGTCTCGCCGGAGTTCGACAGCACCACCACCACGTCATCGGGGGTGATCATGCCGAGGTCGCCGTGCGAGGCTTCGGCGGGGTGGACGAACTGTGCCGGCGTGCCGGTGGAGGCGAGCGTAGCCGTGATCTTGGCGGCGATATGACCCGACTTGCCCATGCCAGAGAGGATGACACGACCCTTGACAGCGTACATCACCTCGACCGCTCGCACGAAGCTTTCCGACAAGGTGCCAGCGAACAGCAACAGCGCTTCACCTTCGGTGCGCATCACGCGCGCGCCGGTGGCGAGAATCTCGGTACGGCTGTTGATTTCAGATGTCGGGCTAAGGCTCATAGTTCATCCATATGGTGAGAGCGCCCCTCTTAGCAAGGATGGCATGGGGGAACAATCCAAATGCGCAGATTGCCCGTCACGAGGACTTCATCTAGTATCCCGTCATTCGAGGGGATCGATGAACCGTAATTCGCAAAACCTGACCGGCGTGTGGCACGGCCTATACAGCTATGTTATTCAGCTTTATGTTCCTGAAAACCATTTCATCGCAGTTCTGCTCGACAGTGGCGGTCATCTTTCCGGGACCGTTCACGAAACAATGAAGCATAGCAATGGGACATCGAGCGATCAAAATGCCGATGTCGTCGGTAAGCGTGATGCTGCAAATGTTACTTTCATGAAGACCTACGACGGTAACAATGGCCTGAGCCATAATGTCTTTTATGTGGGCGCCTTGAATGGCTAGAATAACGAGATTGAAGGCAAGTGGCGGATTCACGGCCGTTATGGAAATTATGAAGGCAAATTCTTGATGATCCGTAACAGTGGCCACAACGAAGCGGTAGAAGTTACGAAATATGAATCGGTCTGACACGTCTCCCGTTCATCCCCTCGCCCCTTTCTTGCAGCCGGTGCGCCGCTGGATACGCCGTACCCTGCTCGTCCTGCCGGGGCCTTTGCGCGAGTTCGTACTGTTCGGGCTGAAAATGGCGTGGTCGTGTCTGTTCGGCGCCAGCATGCTGGGGCTGATGATCCTGACGCATCTGTTGTGGCCGGCAAACGCGCCAATCTATCGCTATGATTTCCTGCTGGCGGCCGCGATTGGCATTCAATGCCTGCTGCTGTGGACGCGGCTGGAAACCTTCGACGAGGTCAAGGTGATCTTCCTCTATCACGTCACCGGCACGATAATGGAAATTTTCAAGACCTACATGGGCTCATGGACCTATCCGGAGCCGTCGATCTTCCATATCGGCGGAGTGCCGCTGTTCACCGGCTTTATGTACGGCAGCGTCGGCTCGTTCATCGCCCGTGCCATCCGCGTCTTCGACATGCGCTTTTCACATTATCCGAAAGCGTGGGTGACTTACCTGCTCGCGGCGGTCATCTATGTGAATTTCTTCACGCATCATTTTCTGTTCGATTTCCGCTACCTGATCTTCGCGACGATTTTCGTGATCTATTTCCGTTGCTTTGTCTTTTTCCGTATCGATCAGGTGGTGCATTCCATGCCCTATCTGCTGGCGGGAACGCTAACGGCCTTCTTCCTGTGGCTGGCGGAAAATATCGGCACCTTCACCCATACGTGGGCGTATCCGGGCAAGGTCTGGCATCTGGTCTCGATCCAGAAAATGGGCGCCTGGGGCTTGCTGCTGATCATCAGCTTCGTGACGGTGACGCTTGTGTTCAAGCCGAAAATGCCGGAAGGTGAGGCTGAGCAGGTAGGGGGATACAGGTTTTGGTTAAAGAGATTTCGGATTACAGGCAACCGCGCATTCTGACGGGCTTGTTATTCACAATAATTGCTTTTCAGATTTTCTCCGCTGCGCTTATTGGAGCCGTAGTGGCTCTGGCTGTCGTTCGTGGCGAAAACCTGAAAATGCCACCAGAAGCATTTACTGCATATAATCTGGTCCGCCGCAGCCTCTTTGTTACACCGCTCACGATCACCGTTATAAAGATGTTCTGGATATACCGGATCAATAAAAATACGCATGAGATAACATCCAAAACGATGGAGTTTTCGCCGGGCTGGGCCGTTGGATGGCATTTCATTCCATTCGCCGCCCTATGGCAGCCATATCTGGTCTATTCAGAACTCTACCGGGCTAACCGAGATCCTGAAAACTGGAAGACGCAGAAGGCACCGCCAATAATATTAATCTGGTGGATTTTTACGATCGTCAGCGAAATTAGCGGAATGATTATTACCGTCGCGAGTAAAGATGGTGGTGAAATTCCATTAATTACTAGCGCAGTCATGCTGTTGAGCTTGGCTGCACATCAAATTATGGCTCTGTTCATTTACTCACGTATTGCGGGCTTTCAGAAAAAAGTGCGCACACCGTCTCAGATAGAACAGGTATTTTAACGCCTGGCCACTAGATTTGACAGGGCTTCGAGATAATCGGCAAATGCCTTGCGGCCGGCCGGCGTGATATGAGCGCGGGTCAGCGGCTTGCGGCCCTGGAAGCTCTTGATGATCTCGACATAGCCAGCCTCTTCCAGCTTGCGCAGATGGACCGACAAATTGCCCTGCGTCGCTTCCAGCACCGCCTTCAGTTCGTTGAAATCGGCGGCTTCGGCGTCCATCAGATAGGCCATGATCCCCAGACGCAGGCGTCCATGGATGGCATCATCCAGTTTGTTGATGTCGAAGCCGGCCATGATCAGTTACGCGCCAGTCTCATCATGTACCAGCCGCCCCCGCCCATGATGACGAACAGAGCCAAACCCAGCACCAGCACATAATGCGGCGTACCGATCAGCAGGCCAAGCGTCAGGGTGGTGACGAACCAGCCGGCGGATATGACGGCCAGCCAGGCCTGCCTGCGGATCATGTAGGCCGTGTACCAGACGGCGCCCTGAAAGGCGCAGACCGTGATTGGATACAGCAGCCAGATCAGAATGCTTTTTTCGGTGATGGCAGCATAACCGAACACCGCGATCATGAACAGATTGGCCAGGCCGGCACTGCTGAAGGCGGCATTGAGCGCCCGCGTGGCGACGCCGTTCTTCGGCACATTCCGCTCGCGCCACAGGATGACGCACATCACCGCCAGAAAAACCACGGTCGGCAGGACGCCGGCGATCAGATTGCCCCATGCGCCGATATTGACGATCCCGGCCAGATGCACCCACTGCACAATACATTGCAGTCCATAGCACACGCCGCCCGTCAGATAGAGCGCACCGCCCGAAATTTGCACCCGATTACCTTCGGTCACGAGCGCCTTCACAAAGGCCAGATCAGCCTCGATACCTTTATTGGTCATGCATCCGGCTCCTGTGCGGCAGCCTTTTGCCGCCGGTCGAGAGACATCATGGTCCGGCCCGCACCGCCCATCAGAAAGATAAGCGCGATACCAAGAATCAAAAGATAAGCCTCGGTCTGGCGTATCAGCAAACCCAGGGCGACCGTGGTGACGAACCAACCGGCCGAAACGCACGCCAGCCACAGCTTGCGCCGGATCATGTAGGCGACATACCAGACCGCCCCCAGAAAGGCGCAGATCACCACCGGATAAAGCAGCCAGATCAGCATGCTTTTCTGAGTGTTGGCTACATAGCCAAAGACGATGGCGATGGCGAGATTGGCCAGACCCGCCGAGCCATAGGCGGCATTAAGTGCGCGTGTCGCCACGCCCTGCTGACCGTCCTTGCGGCTTTTCCAGGTCACATAAAGGATGACGGGGACGGAGACGACAATGGGAAACAGGATCAGCGTCCATGCCACGAGCGGGGTTTGTGGCAGGTCAAACGCCATTTGCGCCCAGTAGGCCAGGCAGTCGATTCCATAGGCCAGACCCGCGGTCAGAAAGACGAGGCCCGCCGCCCCTTGCGCCTTCGGGCCCTCGCTGACGAGAGCCCTCAGGAACGCGAGGTCTTTGTAGGCGTCCTCACCAGCGTGAGTCATGTCTGACCTCATATCAGGGCCTCCTGGCCCTTGGTTGCGTGCTTCACCTTGCGGTGGCGACCGTTGAGAATCGCCCCGATGAAGGTGTAGCGTACCATAATTTGATAGGTGAGAAGGCCGATCATCACGGTCACCAGCAAAACCCCGGCGAATTTCAGTTCGGCGGGCCCGGCCATGGTCTTTACGGCCAGTTGCAGACCCATCAAAACCGGGATGTGGATGATGTAGATCCAGTAGGACGCATCCGACAAATAACGCAACACCGGGTTTTCATGCTTGAGGAAGGCATGGGCCGCACCGATCAGGCCCAGGGTCCACGACCAGCCGGTCAGCAGATAAAGCGTCAGATAGAGCGGACGGTCACTGCCCTTGACCGGAACAAAACTCGGCGCAAGCCCCACCATATTCAGACAGATGATCGTGCCGATAAGAGCGGCCGGCAAATAGACCCACCAGCGTTTCGCCAGATGCCCCAGCAATTCCGCTGACCGATGAAGGAACCAGCCGAAACCGAAGGCCATGGCAAAACCTGCCAGGGCCGGCGTATTAAGTACGACGCCCGTATCAGGGGTAGGGATGCCCAGCCACATCATCCATGCCGGGTTGAGATAGAGCGCGATAAAGGCCGGCAGGATCAGGACGGCGCCGATCAGGTCCGTGCGGATCAGAAAGCCCGTGACGGCATCAAACATCCGGCCGAGAACACCCCCGATACGTAGCACATCCGTCACCAGTTTGAGGACAATGGCGCCGCCATAGAACCATAACAGGGCGTAGAGGAACCACAAGTGCGTCAATGGAAAGGTCTGCGCGGTTAAAGGCGGCGGCGGGGCGGGCGGGGCCGCCGGAACACCGGCTGGCGGCGCAAAGGCCATGATCATCACCGCAATGATCGAGGCAAAAACAATCGGCCAGAAAACGGCCAGCGGTACACCGACACGTACCAGACGGTTCGTGATAAAGCCGCCGAGGCCGCGCTTGTCCATCAGCATATGGGCGAAGAAACCGGCCATGACAAAAAAGGTCGTCATGCGGAACATGTGGATGACGTAAAACAGCACACCCAGACTGGCGCCGGAACTGGCATCCTTGAGCAGCCACATTTGCGGTTCGATGAAAGACATGCTGGCGTGCAGCGCCACGCCCAGCAAAAGCGCCAGGCCGCGCACGGCATCGAGATCGTGGAAACGCTCACTATTCAGATTTGCAGCCATGACAATCTCCTGAGATTGGGCCCTTGGCGAGGCCCTATGCCTCGATGTGTGAACAATTACATCAACAAGTTTGTTTTGTAAACCAGTTTAATAATGACTGTCTTGTGGTGGTCATATTTTGCCTCGATAGTCACGCCTTCAAAGGGGCGTGACCATGACAAAACAGGGTATTTTCAAGGGAATCCGCAATCTGCTGCTGATTGTGGCGGGGCTGGCAGTCGTCGCCTATCTGGGTGTGCTGGGTTATCTCTATGTCAACCAGGGCAAAATGCTCTATGCCCAGGTGCAGGGTTATGAGAAGCCGGATATCAAGGGTCTGCCGATCGAGGATATCAGCCTCAAGACGCCGGATGGTGAAACGCTTCAGGCCTGGTATGAGGCGCCCAAGCCGGGAATGCCGGTAATCCTGTTCCTGCACGGCAACCACTCCAGCCTGGAACGGGCAAAGTGGCGCTACTTCCGTATGCACAAGGAAGGCGTCGGCTATCTGGCGCTGGCCTATCGCGGCTTTTCCGGGTCCACCGGCACACCTTCTGAAAAAGGCCTTCTGACGGACAGCCTGACTGCCTATGACTGGCTGCGCGCCAAAGGCTTCAAGGACAGCGACATTATCATCCACGGCCATTCGCTTGGCACTGGTGTGGCCACCTGGCTGGCGACGCAAAAGCCGGCGCGAGCCCTGATTCTGGAAGCGCCGTTCACGGCGGCCTCGGATGTCGGGGCGGAAGAATATCCCTATATACCGGTAGCCCTGTTGATGCGGGACAAGTTCATGAGCCGTGAACGCATCAAGGACGTTCATATGCCGCTGCTCATCGCCCACGGCGACAGGGATAGCGTCGTTCCGTTCAAGGAGGGCGAGCGCCTGTTCGCACTGGCCAATGAACCGAAGACCTTCATACGCATGCGCGGGTCAGAGCATAACACCCTGACCCGTGACGGTATTTACCCAATTTACTGGAAGTTTCTGGGATTGCCGGAGACGGATGTCGATCCGGCAATCATTATCCCCAAACCGGAAACCTATTGAGCCCCCTGACTTATTGGGTCAGGCTTTTGGCGCGGCTGAGATCGACACTGGCCACCACCGATTTCAGGGTGGCCATGTCGACATTGTCGCCCTCCGCCTCGACGCTTATGCGGCCATCCGAGACGATGGCGTATTCGCCGTGCTTCACCGAATTGTCCCATTTTTCCGTGACCATTTGACCATTCTGGGTGGTGACCTTTTCATAGCCCGTGGCGCTGCTGCTCGATGAGTTCAGGTTCATCGCCGCCGCCATGGCGCCGATACCGGCCACGGTCCCCATATCGGTGATAGTCACATTCACCGTGCCGTCACCAACATGATAGGTGCCCTTGGCGGTGGAGACAGCGATGCCGCCCGCCCCGCCGGAGCTGGTATTATCGTCGGTACGCGCAGCGCCATTGTAGGTGGGCGGCAGCAGGGCCAGCAGGGCCCCGGCATCGGCCAGCTTAACGACCGATTGTCCGGTTTGAGCGGCAGAGGCCTGGGCGGCCATCTGGTTCGCGGCGGCTTCCATTTGGTTGGCGGCCTGTTCCATTTTATTGACATTGGGGGCGACGACGGCGTGATTAGTGGCGAAGGCCCCCAGTCCGCCGGTCGCCATCATGCCGGCGCTGGTCACCGCGCCGACGATAGCGCCAATGACCATAACAAGGACGATATAGACCACGGCAATGACGATCATATAGACCACCGTTTTGTCGGCCGGGTTTTTCATCAGTTTCGGCAGGCCGAGATAGAAGAGATAGATGCCGTAAAGCGCCCCAAGCAGCGCCAAGATACCGAGCATCGGGAACAATCCGAAGATAGCCGCGACCCATCCGGCCGTCGAGGCATAGGCTGCCACTTTCAGCGCCTGGATGAAATTTTTCTGGCCGTTGAAGCTGGGCGCAAGACCGTCGATGACCAGGGCCACGACATAGATCATGATCAGCGACAGCACATAGCTCAACACCGCGCCGACAATCGCCATGACAAGTGGTGTGTGGTACGAAATGCCGAAAGCCCCGATGCCGAACACCACGCCACCAATGGCGCTGGCGATCGGGCCGATGGCGGCCAGAGGCATGATATAGCTGGTATAGAGCTGCTGAACGGTCGGCGTTTCGCGCTCGATGACGTCCCAGGTCGGCGCGGGCTTGAGCAGGATGGCCTGCACCCGTTCAATCAGATTGTTTGGGTTTTTCGGGTTGGCGTAGGGGTTCGGATCGGGTGCCTGAACGGGAGGTACGGAATCATCGGCCATGTGTGTCGCCCTGTAAATGGATGAAATACGCGGGAACTGGTGGGGCGGCATACAGCTTTTCACCCCAATGACGCGACCATGGCCAAAAAAAGGCCTCCGGTCAATCAACCGAAGGCCTTGGATTTCAACGTTTTCGTGATGTTAAAACGGCAATTGTTTTATTCCTTGAAGTCAACGTGGCGATTGTCCTTGATGGTAAATAGCCCAATAACCACCGTCAGGGCGGCGATGACGACGGGATACCACAGGCCATCATAGATACCGCCGGTCGCCGCCACGATGGTGAAGGTGATGAAGGGCAGCAGGCCGCCGAACCAGCCATTGCCAAAATGATAGGGCAAGGACATGGCGCTGTAACGGATACGCGCCGGGAACATCTCGACAAGGGCCGCCGCCATGGGGGCATAGACCATGGTGACCAGGATGACCAACAGGGTCAGGATACCAATGGTCTTGGGATAGTCGATGGTTGCATTGTCCGCCTTGGCGGGATAGCCAGCGGTTTTCAGGGCATCACCGACCTGTTTGGCGAAATCGGTTTGCGCGGTTTTCAGCGCCTCGCCGGCCAGGCTCTTGCCCTCGAAAGACGGAATGACCGTCTGACCGATACGGACACTGGCGACTGTACCCGCCGGTGCGGCTGCGTTGGTATAGCTGATGCCGCCCTTGGCGAGGTAGGACTTGGCGATATCGCACGATTGCAGGAACTTCGCCTTGCCGACCGGATCGAACTGGACAGCGCAGGCCGCCTGATCGGCGATCACCACCACCGGTGAAGCCTTTTGCGCGTGTTCGAGCGCCGGGCTGACCGCGCCGGTCAGCATCTGGAACAACGGGAAATAACCGATCGCCGCCAGCACCAGACCGGCCAGGATGATCGGCTTGCGGCCAATGCGGTCCGACAGCCAGCCGAAGAAGATGAAGAAGGGCGTACCGATGGCCAGCGCCCCGCCGATCAGCCAGTAGGAGGTGGCCAGTTCGACATGCAGCATCTTTTGCAGGAAAAACAGCGCATAGAACTGGCCGGTATACCACACGACGCCCTGCCCCATGACGAGGCCGAACAGCGCGATCAGCACGATCTTGAGATTGGACCACTTCAGGAAAGCCTCGGACAATGGCGATTTCGATGTGCGCCCCTCGTCTTTCATGGCCTGGAAGACCGGGCTCTCATTGAGCTTCATCCGTATCCAGATCGAGACCAGCAGCAGCACGATCGAGAACAGGAACGGCAGACGCCAGCCCCAAGCCTTGAAGGCCTCATCGCTCATATAATGCTGGGTCACGCCGATGGCGACAAGTGCCAGCAACAGGCCGAGCGTGGCGGTGGTTTGAATCCACGCCGTCATCTGGCCGCGCTTGTTATCCGGCGAATGTTCGGCGACATAGGTGGCCGCGCCGCCGTATTCGCCGCCCATGGCCAGGCCCTGCACCAGCCGCAGGCCGATCAGGATAATGGGCGCCGCAATGCCGATGGTGGCGTAGTTGGGCAGGACGCCAACGAGGAAGGTCGACAGGCCCATGATGATCATGGTGATGAGGAAGGTATGCTTGCGGCCGACTTTATCGCCCATGCCGCCGAAAACCATGGCCCCGAAGGGCCGTACGATGAAGCCCGCCGCCAGTGCCAGAAGCGCGAAGATGAAAGAGGTCGTCGGGTTGATTCCCTTCACCTCGAAGAACTGCGCCCCCATGATGGCGGCCAGTGTGCCGAAAATGTAGAAATCGAACCACTCGAAGATGGTGCCCAGCGATGACGCCGCGATCACCAGCAGCATGCTCTGTTTTTTGCCCTCGGCCATGTCGTCTCAACCCTTTATCAGTATTATGCGCCCAGTGCCGGGCGGTGACTTTTGTCTCTTTGCAGGAAGAAATGACACAGGCCTGACGCCACGGCAAGGGGGTAGCGGCGGGTATAGAAAAACCCTCCGGCGATTTCGCGCCGGAGGGTTTTTTCAAGCCGTATAATATCGCCTACTTCGCGTCCCTGAACGCCGCGGCGATATCCGCACCCTTGGCGTCCTTGAGAACGCTGCACGAGCGAATATCCTCCAGCATCCGATTGAAGGACAACTCACCGCGGCCGGCGGCGATCACCTTCGGCCGCATGATATGGTCGATTTCATCGGCCTTCGCCGCGTCGCAATACGCATGTGGCAGGGAAGCGATACGGCCGGCCGAGAAGATACCAGCCCCCGCCGAGAAGCTGTCATAGTTCGCTTTCAGCCAGTCATAGGTCATGTCGCGCGTGGCGGCATTATTCATCAGGCCACCGACCAGGGCCAGCTTGTCCGGCACGCGCAGGCGCGCATCGTTCAGAACACTGAACAGCCACGTCGCCGTAGCGCTGTCGGCATCGGCTGTGATCGCCTTTTGTGCGGCGGAGCGGACGACTTCATCCTGTTCGACCAGCATCCGGTCGAACAGGGTCTTTGCCGCCGCCTGATGGCCTTCCTCGACATAGATCCTGAAGCCACGGGCCAGGAACGCCTGATCCAGCGCCGTCTTGTCGCCGCCGAGATAGGCGTTGGCGGCATCGAGCAACTGCTTGCGCACGGCCGGGTCACGACCGGCATCGGACACCGCGACAACCAGACGCTGGCGCAGTTTCTGCGTGTCGGGATCGTCAGAAAGATGCGCGCCGGCCTTCGGATTGAAACCGAGAGCCGTCAGGCGCGGCGCATAGATGGCGTCCATTACCCGGCGATAATCGGGCACGCTGGCTTGCGGAATCAGGCCGCGTGTCACCAATTCGGCAAACTGATCGGCACTGCCCGTGGCGACGTTGGAATCCTTGTTATTGACGAACACCTTCGCCGCGTCGATCAGTTGCGCGGCCGTACCCTTGCCGGCATAGAACTGGCCCCACAGGCTGTCGAGCGTCGCCAGGCCTTCGCCGGCGGGCAGCTTGTCGCCGGTGGCGATCAGCGCCGACCAGTCTTCCGGCGTCAGGGTGAAGCGGTAATAGCCGGTGCCGCCGGCATTGGGCATCAGCACACCAGCCACATCGGCGCCGAGCGTCCCTTGCGGCTGGGCCATCAGGAAACAGTTGCGCGCCTCGCCCTGACGCAGGCAGAGCGGAATGGTCCAGCTTTGCGGAGCGAGCGTGGCGCCCAGGCGGGCATAACGCGATTGCGTCGCCACCAGCCAGCCGCCCTGATGAGTGAAATCGACCGTCGGGAAGCCCTGCTGATTGATGAAACTCTTCATGGCGTCGAGCACGGCCGGTTCCTGAGCGGCATCCGCCAGGGCACCGAAGAATTCATCGGAGGTGGCGTTGCCATAAGGATGGCGCGACATATGCAGGCGCACGCCGCGTTTAAAGGTCTCGTCGCCGAGATAGCCGGCGACCATGGAGACGACCTGTCCGCCCTTGCCATAGGTAATGGTGTCGAAGGCCGAGTCGATGTCGCCGTTATTGGTAATCTTCTCGTGGATCGGGCGACCGACCTTGAGCGAATCGTCGCCCATAGCCTCGAAGCCTTCACCGATGGCGCCGACGCCGATATTCAGTTCCGGACGCCATTCGTTGCCGATACGGTAGCCCATCCAGTTGGCAAAGCTCTCATTGAGCCAGATATCGTCCCACCAGGCCGGGGTGACATAATCGCCGAACCACTGGTGCGACAGCTCGTGCGCCACCACCATGCCGAATTCCTGCTTCTGCGTCGTTGGTGCCCCGGAATCGAGCAGCAGGATGTTGTCGCCATAGATATCGATGCCGGCGTTTTCCATGGCGCCCGGCATGATCGGCGAAGCGACCTGATCGAGTTTCGGGAAGGGGAAGGCCTGACCGAAATAGTTTTCGAGATGCGAGACGATCGAAGGCGTTTCATCGAGCGCGTATTTCAGTTTGGCGGCATTGGGCTTGGTGGCCACAATGCGGATCGGCAGGGGATAGTTGCGATACGCATTGGGCGGGGCCACGCCTTCGGCGACCGCGAACGGTCCGACCGCGAAGGCGACCAGATAGGTCGGCAGCTTCTGGGTCGGGATATACATGTGCGTGACCATCTTGCCGTTGGCGGTCGTGCCGTCCTGCGGCGAATTGGTGAGCGCGACCAAACCGTCTTCCGTGGTGATCTGCACCCGGAACGGCGTCTTGAAGCCCGGCTCGTCGAACGACGGGAAGGCGCCGCGGGCATCGATCGATTCAAACTGCGACCAGACGTACCAGTCACCGCCGACCTGCACGCGGTAAAGACCCGCCGCGTCATTGGTAAAGGGCGCGTCATAGTCGAACACCAGGGTGACGCGACCGGCGGGAATAGCCTTGCTGAAATCAAGGCGGGCAACACCGAGATCATCGACCTGGGTATATTTGGCAGTAACCGGCTTGCCGTCTACCATGGCGACGACCTTGGACATCTTCAGGTCACGGCCGTGCAGGTAAAGCGATTTCGTCTCGGCCTTCACATTGACGTCGATTTCGACATGGCCGGAAAAACGCGGCTTGGAGGGCACGATGGTCAGGTTGACGACATAGGATAGCGGCGTAGCCGCGTCCGGCAGCTTGCCCTTGGGTGCATTGGCATCGGCGACAATAGCTGTAGCGGCAGGTGCGGCAAATGCCACAAGAGGGGTCAGGGCCGTCGAGGCGAGGAGCAGGCTGGCGGCGAAAAACAATGGGCGCATGTGATAATCCGGGTTGTACAAACGCGGCGCGAGGCTAGGCGACCTCTACAACGCAGCGCGATAATTGAAAATGAAACCAGTCGGCAGGGTTAGCATGGCCGCAGTCAGCCGCACATTAAGTTTTTGTAATGCCATTTTCACAGTGGCAAAAAGGGCGCAAAAAAATGTCATTGTTGGCGTTTTCTTCAGAAACGCAGTCCCATAAAGCAAGCCTTAAAGAAGTTATCCCCCAATGGGGCTATTGAACCGGACCAGAGTTCAGGGGCCTCATTTGAAATACCGCTTTCTCAGCGCCTTGCTGGCGCTTTCGTTGCTTGCCGGTGTGCCTGTGGCCAGGGCAGAGTCGATCTTTACCTATACCAGCGGCAAGCTGTTGCTGACCGGCGGTGTATCCCAGGTGGAAGGCGCGGCCGGCGGCGGCCTGACGCCGTGGGCCACGATCGGCGGGTACGAAACAAAAGACCAGATCGGCGCCAACGCCTTTTACACGACGGTCGACACACAGGATTACCGCATCACCTCGCAAGGGGCACTGGTCGGCATCCATAACCGCGTCGAGTTGTCCTATGCCCGGCAGGATTTCGACACGCAGGCCGTCGGCACGGCCCTCGGGCTGGGTTACGGTTACACGATCTCACAGGAGACGGTGGGGGTGAAGGTGCGCCTGCTTGGCGACGCCATCCTCGACCAGGATCACTGGTGGCCACAGGTCTCCGCCGGCGCACAATTCAAGAGCAACAAGAATGGCGCTCTGATCAAAGCATTGGGCGCACAGGATGATCAGTCTACGGATTATTATGTCAGCGCCACCAAACTCTATCTGGCGCATGGCCTGCTGGTGAACGGCACCCTGCGCGCCACCAAGGCCAATCAGTTCGGCATTCTGGGCTATGGCGGCACTGACAACGACTACCATCTCCAGTTCGAGGGCTCGGTGGCCTATCTCGTCAGCCGTCGTCTCGCTATCGGTGCCGAGGTACGCACCAAACCGGACAATCTGGCCGTGGCCAAGGAGGGGGCGGCCGTCGATCTCTTTGCGGCCTATCCCCTCAACAAGCACCTCTCACTGACTCTCGCCTATGCCGATCTCGGCAATATCGTAACGCGACGCCAGAGCGGGCTTTACGCCTCTTTACAGGCCGGCTTTTAGGAATTGATCATGAAATGTCTTGCCTTCGCCGCCCTGCTCCTCACCACACCGGCTTTTGCGGCACCTGCACCCGCTGATCCCTTTCCGGTAATCTCGACCGATGGCAGTCTCTATCAGGCCTTCGGCGGTCATGACGGACTGGTCCACATCACCGACGATCTGATGGTCAATGTGCTGGCCGATCCGCGTACGCATGATTTCTTCGTTGCCGCCAAGCGCGACCAGATCAAATTGGGCCTGGTGCAGATATTCTGTCACGTCATGGGCGGCGGCTGCGACTATACCGGCAAGAATATGACCGAAGCCCATTCGCAGCTCGGCATCCGTGAGGAAGATTTCCTGGCCCTTGTCGAAAATCTGCAAAAGGCGATGGATAAGAACCACGTTCCCTTCTGGGCGCAGAACAAGCTGTTGGCCGCCATGGCGCCGCATCACCGCGAGATTGTCACCGGCGCGGCAAAGGGCTGATCAGCCGAAAACGCGCCGGGACAGTTCCGCCAGCGCCGCCTGAGCCCAGGGTGGCAGGGGAATGCCCGTTTTCGCCGTCATAATCGACACCGTCAGGCAGACGGCCAGAAACAGGCTGATGCCGCGCCAGATACCGACCTGATTGCGGGCCAGCCACGAATGCTTGCGGAAGAAATCGGGTTCCGCACCGTGCGAGCCGGTTTCCAGCTTGAAGGCGATCTCGAAACCATCCTGAAAACGATCGGCAGGATTGGGGGCCAGTGCCTGAAGGATTACGCTGTCCAGCCAGGCTGGCAAATCACCGCGCCGGCTGGTCAAACTCTCCGGCTTGTTGAAGCGCGGAATCTGGCCGGTCTCGATCTCACCAAAGGGATAGGCGCCGGTGAACATGCGGTAGAGGGTCACGCCCATGGCGAAGATATCCGAACGTTCGTCACCCGGTTTGCCGTCGAAAAGCTCCGGCGCCTTGTAGCTCGGCGTGCCTGGTACGAACAGGCTGTCCTTGTCGATGCCGGGAATGCGCGCCACACCGAGATCGACCAGCTTGAAACCGCCATCCGCCGTCAGGATGATGTTCTCCGGCTTGATATCACGATGGATGATGCCGGCGCGGTGCAGCGATCCCAACGCCTTGGCCAGCTTGGTGGCGATGCCGACGCCTTCCTTCAGGGTGATTTTCGGTGCGCGCAACAGACGGTGTTCGAGGGTTTCGCCGACATAATAGGGCTGGGCCACATAGAGGCAGGTCTGGCGACCCGGCGCGATATCGAGCACCGATCCGATCCACATATGCTGGACGCGACTGGCCACCCATGCCTCGCGCATAAAGGCCGAGCGCGCTGAATTCTCGGAACCGATGGTATGGGGCTTGGGAAATTTCAGCACGACCTGCGGACTGATGCCGGTGCGGAATTCGCGCATGTCGCGCGCCCGGAAGACACGGCTATAGATGCCATCCGCCAGTTGCCGCTCCAGCCGGAAACCGTCGATCATCTCACCGACATGGGGGGGCTCGATGATCGGCAACCGGGAGATGGCGAGATTGAGATCCTCGATGGTGGCCGGCGGCAGATCGATAACGTCGATCACCATGGCCGTGGCGTTATCGTCGCCGCCATGTGCGATGGCCTGACCGACCAGCTTCTGCGCCGTTTCTTCCGGTGAGGTGCGGCCGTCAAGCAGGCTGAGGATCTGCGCCTGGCTGACAAAGCCATGGACGCCATCCGAGCACAACATCAAGCGGTCATGCGGGAAGATATCGTGCGCGCCGTAATCGATGCGGATCGCTTCTTCGGCCCCGACCGCGCGGGTGATGAAGGGGCTGCCGTCCGGTCCTTCGGGCTTGTGATCCTGCGTCAGGAGTTCGAGCTGGCCGGCGCGCAAACGATAGAGCCGGGTATCGCCGGCATGGAAGCTGTGTAGCCGCCGCCCCTTGATGACGATGCCGGTAAAGGCGGCGCACATGCCTTTCAGGTTTTCGTTCTTCTGGCCTTCGCGATAGAGCCAGTAGTTGATGCTTTCGAGCGCCCGCGCCGCCGTCTTTTGCGGTGACAACAGTTCGCTCTGGCCGAGATAATCATCGATGAAGGTGCGCACCGAAAGTTCGGCCGCTACACGTCCGCCCTTGCGTCCACCGACACCGTCGGCCAGGGCCGCGACTGCGCCATGGTGACGCTGGCCATCCTCAAGGCAGAGGGCGGCGAAATCCTGATTTTCTTCGCGCTTGCCGATGTCACTGGCGAAACCGGCGGCGATATCGAGCTTGGAGGCGTTTTGCGTTGGAGCCATTGGGGGGGTCATGCCCTATGTGTGCATGTGCGAACCGCGTTCGTCCAGAGGGGGATGGATTTAAGCCGCCCTGCGTGTCTTTTTTCTTACAGGCGGTCGAGCGGCAGAACGTCTACGCGCGCGCCGGCGTTCTGCGGCAGGGCATTGGCCGACAGGCGAATCAGGGCGTCGGCGCGGGCAAAGACACTGACCAGCGAGGAATCCTGATCATCGAAGGCCGTCACCTGCAATTGTCCCTGCAATGAACTGCTGATCTTGCCGCGCAGATAGGATTCGCGCGGGCCGGCGGCTGAAAGCGGGCCTTGCGTCACCGCCGTGATAAAGGGATTGGCCATCGGCATCGCCAGCGACGCCTCGATCCACGCTTTCAGGAATAATTGCGCCGTCACGAAGGCCGAGGCCGGATTACCGGGCAGGCTCAGGACGCGTGTGCCGCTGGTCAGACGGCCAAAGCTGGTCGGCTTGCCGGGCTTCAGCGCCACCGAAGCGAAATCGAGCACCAGACCGAGCTTTTCCAGCGCCGGACGCACAAGATCATAATCGCCGACACTGGCGCCGCCGACCGTGACGATCAGGTCGGCGTCTACGTTTTTGAGCGCCTTATAGATACCCTTGGCATCATCCGCCTTGACCCCGAGATAGCTGGCCTTGCCGCCCCATTGCTTGATAAGCGCCATCAAGGCTTGGGAGGCCGATTCATAGATCTGGTCGGGTTTCGGCGTTTGCCCCGGCAACACCAGTTCATCGCCGGTGCACAGGACGGCAATCTCCGGACGGCGCCAGACCGGTATCTTGTCGAGCCCCGCCGCCGCGATCAGGGAGAGCCGCCACGGATCAAGCCGCAGGCCGGGTTCCAGCAGGGTGTCGCCAGCGTGGAAATCCTGACCGGTCTTGCGAATATGGGTGGGCATCGGCACGCGGCCATCAGGCGTGACATCAACCACGCCATCACCAGCGACGACATTTTCCTGAATGACGATGGCGTCGCAATCGGCCGGCACCGGCGCGCCGGTAAAGATGCGTACAGCCTCGCCCACCGCGACCTTGCCAATAAAGGCGCGACCCGCCGAGCTTTCACCGATCACATGCAGAGTGATCTGTTTGGCCTTGGGTTTCAGCGAGTCCATTCTGACGGCATAGCCATCCATGGCCGAGGCATTGAAGGGCGGCTGATCGCGACCGGCCACGACCGTTTCGGCCAGGACGCGGCCCATCGCCTTAGCCAGCGACACACGTTCGGCGGATGGCGAAATCGCGCCCTGTCTCACCGCGCCCAGCGCCGCCTCGACCGCAACGTTTTTCATCATCTTTCCTTGAGTCACTTTTCTTTAAGTCTGGGCATCAGCTCGACCATATTGCACGGCCCGTGGCGACTATCGAGCTGCCAGCGGATAACCTTGTCCCAGCCATCCTTGACCGCGCCGTTCGAGCCCGGCAGACAGAAAATGAAGACACCGTCGATGATCCCCGCCAGCGCACGCGATTGCAGGGTGGAGAGGCCGACGGTCTGATAACTGAGCATGTGGAAGATGGTCGAGAAGCCCTCGATACGCTTGGTCAGCAGGGGCTCGATGGCTTCGGGCGTGACATCGCGGCCGGTAATGCCGGTGCCGCCGGTGGTCACGATGGCGTCGATCTCGCCGGTATTGACCCATTTCATCACCTTGGCGCGGATCGCATCGATATCGTCACGCACGATATTGCGGCGTGCGACGCTGTGGCCGGCCGCTTCGATGCGCTTGACCAGCACATCGCCGGAGGTATCGCTTTCCGCGTCGCGCGTATCGGAAATGGTCAGAACGGCGAGACTGACCGGCCGGAAAGGGCGCGTCTCGTCGATGCGTCCGCCGCCTAAGAATGCCTTATCCGCTTCCGTAATCTCGCTCATGCCGGCCTCATCCGTTGTCTTCACAGCAGATTTAGGCGCTGGGTTGCGTTAGCTCAAGCGAAAACGGCTTCGCGCTTCAGGAGTTCGGCGTAAGCGCCTTCGATGCCCGCAATAACCGTGTCATCCGTTGCCAGCCCTTCCGGGAACACAACGCGCAGGGCGAGAAACCGGCCGACATCCGACGGATCGTCATGACAGGCCTTGCCGACAGCGATCAGATCATCCGCCAGCGGATCGGTGATGGCCTCACCGGAAACGGCTTTGGCGCGGACAAAACGCATCCATGCCGCCAGAGGCAGGCACAAGCGGTGGATATCCTGGCCACGATCGAGTGCCTCTAACAGTGAACTCAGGATACGGATCGGCAGTTTCTGCGAACCGTCCCAGGCAATCTGTGCCAGCTTATGCACAATGGCCGGATTACGGAAGCGCGTGAGGATGGCCTCGCTGTAGGCAACAAGGTCGAGGCCTTCCGGCGCTTCGAGCAAGGGCACGACATCCTCAATCATCAGCCTACGGATGATGTCGGCCAGTTCGGCGTCCTTCATGGCTTCCGACACACTCTCGTAACCACGACCGAGGCCCATATAGGCCAGGGTCGAATGCGGCCCGTTGAGCAGGCGCAGCTTGGCGCGTTCATAGGCAGGTACATTATCGGTCAGGGTCACGTCGACGCTTTGCCAGTCCGGACCGTTTTCATGCACATGCTTTTCGATCACCCACTGGGTAAAGGCCTCGCGCTGGATCGGCCAGGCGTCGGCCATACCCGTGGCTTCGGTGACGCGGGTACGTAAGGCGTCATCGGTGGCTGGGGTGATCGAATCGACCATGGTGCACGGACATTGCAGTTCTTCGTGAATCCAGCGCGCCAGATCATGATCAGCCAAACCTTGACCAGAATGACCCGCGAAGACGGTTACGGCCTCCTTGAGGCGTTCGCCGTTCTTCGGCAGGTTGTCGCACGGGATCAGCACGAATGGCTTCAGGCCAGCTTGTCTGCGACGGCGCAGCCCCTCGGCGACATAGCCGATAAAAGATTTCGGCGTCTGCGGATTGGCCAGATCGTGAATAATGTCCGGGTGCTGAAGATCGAGCGAGAAATCCGGCGCCAGGCAATAGCCCTTTTCGGTGACCGTGGACGTCACCAGTTCGACCGACGGCCGGGTCAGGCGCTCAAAAACAGCCTCGATATCCTCCGGCCCGACCAGAACTTCCCGCATAGATCCGATGATGCGGTAGCTGATCTCTTCGTCAAGGATGGCCAAGGTATAGAGACCGTCCTGCGGCTTCAGGGCATCGCGCACGCCGGTCGAATGCAGCGACACGCCACAGATGCCCCAGCGCGGGTCTTTAGCTGCCAGCGCATCGAAATAAGCCGCCTGATGGGCGCGGTGAAAAGCGCCGGGACCGAAGTGGACTACACCAATATCCAGCGTGGCGGGATCATAGGCGGGCTTGATGGCATTGGCGGCGGCGAGCGTGGTCAGAGACAAAGTCATAGTTAGAGCGTAACCCCATTCTTCCAGATGGCGATCTCGCGCTCATCGTTTTTTTCATTGCAGGCCGGCTGGCCCGAAGCGGTTTTGAGGATTAGGTCCATCAGGTCATCGGCGGTCTGTTCCAGCGAATGGCCTTCCAAAACCTGCCCGGCGTTGAAATCGATCCAGCGCGGCTTGTGGGCCGCCAGGGCTGAATTGGAGGCGATTTTCAGGGTCGGCGCCGGGAAACCGAGTGGTGTGCCGCGGCCCGTGGTAAAGAGGACGATCACGGCCCCCGCCGCCGTCAGCGCCGTGGAAGAGACGGCATCATTGCCGGGGGCTTCGAGCAGGGAAAGCCCCCGCTCATGGGCGCGTTCGCCGTAGCGCATGACTTCGTTGAGCGGGCTGTGACCACCCTTCTGCACGGCGCCGAGCGACTTTTCCTCAAGCGTGGTGATGCCGCCGGCCTTATTGCCCGGCGACGGATTTTCAAACACCGGCTGCTTGTGTTCGATGAAGTAATTCTTGAAATCGTTGACCACATCGACGACCTCATGAAAGACCTTTTCGTCCTTCGCGCGGTTCATCAGGCCGCGTTCAGCGCCGAAGACCTCCGGTATCTCGGTCATGATCGCCTTGCCGCCGGCGAAAGCGACGCGATCGGCGATCAGGCCGACCAGCGGATTGGCGGTCAGGCCCGAAAAAGCATCCGATCCGCCGCATTTGACGCCGATCGTCAGATCACTGACGGAACAGGTTTCGCGTCGGTCATTTTCGACCACTGCCACCAGTTCTTCGAGCGCTTCGAGGCCGGCTTCATGCTCGTCCTCGACCATCTGCGCCGCGAAATATTTCAGACGATCGGCCGGGCGGTCTATCTCTTTGATCAACGCTGAAAGCTGATTATTTTCACAACCCAGGCCGACGATCAGCACGCCGCCGGCATTAGGGTGCATGGCCAGCGAAGCCAGCAGCTTGCGGGTATGATCGAGGTCATCGCCCAGCTGCGAACAGCCGAGCGGATGGGTCAGGGCATAGACACCATCGACCCGGCCCGCGAAGCGTTCGGAAGCAATCCGCGCCAGCCGTTCGGAGGTCCTGGCCACGCAACCGACCGTGCACAGAATCCAGATTTCGTTGCGGATACCGACCTGCCCATCGCTACGGCGATAACCTTCGAACGTTGCGTCGGTCAGGCGAGGCGCCTCAGCGACCGGCGCCGGCTGATAGCTGTAATCCTCAAGTCCGCTCAGACCGGTGACCAGATTATGCGCATGAACATGTTCGCCGGCGGCAATATCCTGCGACGCCCGACCGATGCTGAAACCGAGCTTGATGACCTCATCACCGGTTTTGATATTTGTCAGCGCAATCTTGTGGCCTTTCGGCACGTCATTTCGCAGCACGATCTCACGACCGTCAATGGCAATAACATAGCCTTCCGTCAGGTCCTGCAAGGCGACCGCAACCGAATCACCCGCGCTGACCCGCAACCAGGGTAGCGATACGCCTGCCGGATCATCCGCCATATAATCAAACTCCAAGATGTGTTTTACAAATAATGATACCGGTGTCATAAACCTAGTGCGCAACCTTTTCAATCCGGCATTTCAACAAATAACTGTTCAGTCGCCGCGAAGCCCGCTACCCCATTTGCGAAGCAAGATGTCCTTATAAGACAATCAGGTCCCATACATGTCCGAAGACGCTATCGAAGAATTCATCCAGCGCCGCAAGAAGGCGACGATCAATGACGTGGCGCGGCTGGCGCGTGTATCGAAAAAGACGGTGTCGCGCGTCATCAATAAATCGCCCAGCGTCCGCACCGAGACGCGTGACAGCGTCAATGTCATCATCGAGCGTATCGGTTTCCGTCCTGATCCGCAGGCGCGCGGACTGGCCTTCCGCCGGTCGTTCCTGATCGGGCTGATCTACGACAATCCCAACGCGCAATATGTCGTCAACATGCAGATGGGCGCGCTCGATGCCCTACGTGGCTCCGGCAGTGAACTGGTGGTTCACCCGTGCGACCGGCGCAGTGAGCGTTTTATCGAGGATATCCGTGACTTCATCGAACTCCAGCGCCTGGCCGGGGTGATCATCCTGCCGCCGATTGCCGAGGACCGTCGCCTGCTGGCCTTGCTGGAAGAACTGGATGTCGCCTATGTCCGCGTATCGGCCCTGCAACCGACCACGCCCACGGGCGGCTATGCCATATTGTCGAAAGAACGCATCGGCTGCCGCGCCGCCGGCGAGCATCTGGCGCAACTGGGCCACAAGCAGATTGGCTTTATCGCCGGGCCGGAAGGCTACGCCTCATCCACCGAACGGCGCGCCGGCTTCCGCGAAGGCCTTCAGGCCCACGGACTGGATATCGACTGGGAACTGGAAGCGCAGGGCGCCTATACCTTCGAATCCGGCCACACCGCCGCGCTGAAAATCCTTAATCGCCCTAATCGCCCGACCGCGCTTTTCGCCAGCAATGACGAGATGGCCATCGGCGCCTATAAGGCCGCCTTCGAGCTTGGCCTGCGTATCCCTGCCGATCTCAGCATCTGCGGCTATGATGACAGCCCGATGGCGCTGCGCGTATCGCCGCCGCTGACCACAGTCAACCTGCCGAGCCGCGACATGGCAAAAGCCGCCGCTACCACCCTGCTGGCAGATGAAGAGGATCGCAAGGCAGAGATTATCTTCGAATCCGGCCTTATTGTGCGCGAATCGACCGCCAGGCTTTAAGCGTGGCCAAAAAAGCCTGTTGTCAAATGCAATGACACCGGTTACCTATGGCGGAAACACCGCCTACTCAGGGTCGATCCATGTCCAAACCACTTTATCTCCACGCCGATCGCCTGCTCTCCAGCGATCCGACCCAGCGCGCCATCGCCCGCGATCTCTATGCCAGCGTGAAGGGCCTGCCGATCCTGTCGCCGCACGGTCATACCGATCCGTCGTGGTTTGCCGACAACCAGCCCTTCGAGAACGCCACGGCGCTCTTTCTGGCCCCTGACCATTACATCTACCGGATGCTCTACAGCCAGGGCATCGACATGGATGCCGTCGGCGTCGGCTCGAAGGACGGCCCCTCCAGCGCCGATGCGCGCAAGGCCTGGCATATCTACGCCGCCAATCAGCACCTGTTCCGCGGCACGCCGTCCTTCATGTGGATGAGCCACGTTTTCGGCGAGATCATGGGTTTCGAGGTTGCGCTCGATGAAACGACCGCCGACTTCTATTTCGATCGTATCGGTGAGTTGCTGGCCTCTGAGGCCTATCGTCCGCGCGCCCTGTTCGAACGTTTCAATATCGAACTGCTGGCGACGACTGAAGGCCCGACCGACACGCTGGAGCACCACGCCAAGATCATGGAATCGGGCTGGAAAGGTCGCGTCGTCACCGCCTATCGCCCCGATCCGGTCATCGATCCGGAGCATGAGGATTTTCACGACAAGCTGGCCCTGTTCGCCGAACTGACCGGCGAGGACGTCCATAGCTGGAAGGGCTATCTTGCCGCCCACCGCAAGCGCCGCGACGTTTTCATGGCCCACGGCGCCACCTCGACCGACCACGGCCACCCGACGGCGCAGACCGCCAACCTCTCCAATTCCGACGCCAAGGACCTGTTCCATCGCGTGCTGAAAAAGCATGTCTCAGCCGAAGATGCCGAGCTGTTCCGCGCCCAGATGCTGACCGAAATGGCGCGCATGTCGCTCGATGACGGGCTGACCATGCAGATCCATCCCGGCGCCTATCGCAATCACAATGCCAAGGTGTTCGATAAGTATGGCCGCGACAAGGGCGCCGATATCCCGATGCCGACCGGCTATGTGCATGCGCTCAAGCCGCTGCTCGACGCCTTCGGCAACGAGAAGAACCTGACGGTTATCCTCTTCACGCTGGATGAGACCAATTACGCCCGCGAACTGGCGCCGCTGGCCGGTCATTATCCGGTGCTGAAACTCGGCCCGTCGTGGTGGTTCCACGATTCACCGGAAGGCATGATGCGCTTCCGCGAGCAGGTAACCGAAACGGCGGGCTTCTACAATACGGTCGGTTTCAATGACGACACACGCGCCTTCCTGTCGATCCCGGCGCGCCACGATGTCGCCCGCCGTGTCGATTCCGCCTTCCTGGCACGTCTGGTGGCCGAGCATCGCCTGCCGATCGAGGACGCTGCGCAGGTCATCAACGACTTGACCTACAATCTGCCAAAAGCCGCTTATAAGCTGTAGAAATCTCCTCCCCATTCTAAAATGGGGAGGAGAAAAGTTAATGCACCCGTGTCAGCTTGTCCGGATTGCGCTGGAACCAGACGGCTGTAATCTTGCCATCGCGTGTCTCGACGCTCATGACATCAGTATAGTCATCCATGTGTGTGGTCAGCAATGACAGGGCACCATTGACACGCTCATAGCGCAGCGATTGCGTCGTATGATTGCGGAACTTCTGATAGATGCCTGCCATGAAAGCGCCCACGCGGCGCTTGCCGTCAAGGATATTGATCGCCGCCGATATCTTGCCGCCCCCATCGCTGTAGAGCTTCACATCATCGGCCAGTAAAGCCTCCAACGCGGCCATATCGCCCTTTTGCGAGGCGACGACGAAGGCTTCCAGGTAGCGCCGTTCATCATCCGGCGTCACCTTGAAACGCGGTCGCGACGCCTTGACATGGCTGCGGGCTCGCGCAGCCAGCTGCCGGCAACTGTCCTCCGAGCGCTCCAGCGTTTTGGCAATTTCCTCATAACCGACATCGAAGACATCATGCAGCAGGAAGCTGGCGCGCTCCAATGGCGTCAGGCGTTCGAGCGCATAGAGCAGGCCGACGGAGAGATCGTCGGCCAGTTCGGTGGCTGCCGCGGGAGAGCCGGTGAAATCACTGACATCATGCAGCGGTTCCGGGAGCCATGGCCCGATGTAATCGACACGTTTCTTGTGTGCCGATTTCAGGATATCGAGGCAGATGCGCGTCACGATCCGGGTCAGATAAGCGCGTTTGTTATCGATCCCTTCGGCGGACGTTTCACGTACCCTGAGATAAGCGTCCTGCACGGCGTCTTCGGCCTCGCTGACCGTGCCCAGCATCCGGTAGGCCACGCCCTGCAGGTAGCGGCGCTCGTCTTCAAACCACTGAATGTCGGATTTCGGGATCATTTTATCAGCCTAGCAGAAAAGTAAGATACCCCACCACCACCGCGTAACGCGGCGGTCCCCCTCCCCAATAAATTGAGGAGGTACAGGATTTACCTAAGCCGCCGGCTTATCATTGGCATGAAGGAAGCGCATCGAAATGGCGATACGGTTCCAGGCGTTGATCATGGCGACGGCGATGGTGAGGTCGGACATTTCCTTGTCGTTGAAATGCGCCTTGACCTCGGCATAGGTTTCATCCTCGGCGCGATCGACATCGATATGGGTCAGCGATTCCGCCCAGATCAATGCGGCGCGTTCCTTTTCGGTGAACATGCGCGATTCTTCCCAGGCCGGCAGCAGGTTGAGGCGGGCAGCCGTATCACCGGCCTTGAGGGCTTCTTCATAGTGCATATGCAGGCAGAAGGCGCAGCCATTGATCTGCGACACGCGCAGCTTGACGAGGCTGAGCAGCTTGTGGTCGAGCGCGCCGCCCAGATAGGTTTCGACGGCGGCCAGGCCGTTGTAGCCTTCGGCGGCCAAGCTGGCGAGATTCAGGCGGTTGAAATGGGTCATGACAGTCTCCTTCGGTTGGTTATACAGGTAAGACGAGCCAGCCGCCCCGGCTGTGACATGAGATGCAAATTTTTTCGCAAACGCTGGATTTAAATTGAACCTGACACCGGTATCTTTTAGGTTCGCGGCCCTAACGAAAGACCATGCCATGTCTCATAAATCCATCGCCGACCGTTTTGTTGCCGCCCGCCGGACGGCCACCGCCCTGCCCGACTATCCCGGCGATCTGCCGGCGACCATGGCTGACGCATACGCCATTCAGGACGCCGCGCTCGATCAGTGGCATCAAGATCTCGTCGGCTGGAAAATCGCCCGCATTCATCCCGATTTCCAGGCGAAGCACGGCGAGCGCATGGCGGGGCCGATCTTCGCCAACACGTTTCAGACCTATCAGGGCGAAACCCTGACCTATCCGCTTTTCACCGGCGGCTTCGGCGCCGTCGAGGCAGAATTCGTCCTGCGCATCGATCACGACGCCGATCCGGAAAAAACCAGCTATACGGAAGAGGAGGCCCTGCGCCTGTGCGATGGCCTGTTCGCCGGCGTCGAAGTGGCCGGCTCGCCCTTTCCGAAGATCAATGAACTGGGCCCCACGGTGACCGCTTCCGATTTCGGCAATAATTTCGGTGAAATTCTCGGCCCCAGACTGCTGGAGATCGATTCCGACACCACGCTCGATACTGTCAGTCCCGAAGTCCTGAAAAATTACAAATCGAAGACCGAGATCGACAATCAGATTGTCGGTGAAGGTGGGCTTTTCGTCATGCCCGGAGGCCCTTTTCAGGCGCTGGCCTGGCTTGCTGGCCATTTGGCAGCGCGTGGCCGTCCGCTGACACGCGGACTGCTGATCTCGACGGGCCAGACCACCGGCGTCCATGCCATCAAAGCCGGCCAGACCTCGGTTATTACCTTTAGCGGCGTCGCGGATGTGGTTATACGGTTGAAAACCGTGCCACTTACCGCTGACGCGCCAGAAATTTCATAAAAACAGGAAACGACCCAATGCCATCGACCGCTCCTTTCGTCTGCTTCGGCGAACTGCTGATCCGCCTGACCGTCACCGGCGGCCATCTGCTGGAAAGCTTGGCGCCCCTGCAACCGGTCGTCGGTGGCGCCGAGGCCAATGTGGCGGTCGGACTGGCACGACTGGGCCACGATACCCGCATGGTCAGCGTGGTGACCGATAACGCGCTGGGCGTGGCGGCGGTCAATGAACTGCGGCGCTGGGGCGTCGATACCAGCGCTATATCGAAAGCACCGCAGCGCATGGGGCTTTATTTCCTGACGCCCGGTGCCATTCACCGCCCATCCGATATCGTCTATGATCGTGCAGGATCGGCCTTTGCCGTCGCCGATTTCAGCGCGCTTGACTGGCCGAAACTGTTGAAAGGCGCCGGCTGGCTGCATGTGTCCGGCGTGACGGCGGCGCTCGGCGAAAACTGCGTGACGGCCGCGCTTGATGCCATGAAAACCGCACGCAAGGCCGGCGTAAAAGTGTCGTTCGACTGCAATTACCGCCCGAAACTGTGGGCCGAATGGAGCGCCGATGCGCCTGCCTACATTACGCAGTTGATGGCCCAGGCCGATCTGATTTTCGGCGGTTACCGCGATATCGAACTGGTGTCCCGTCAGCGTTTCAATGACGAGCGCGAAGCGGCGGATCACGCCTTCGCCACCTTCCCGCACCTGCAACGGTTGGTCTGCACCCGCCGCGAACAGATCAATGTCGATCACAACCGTCTGACGGGGCTGATGTATACCCGCGGCGGCGCGTTGGAAACCGACACCCACGATATCGAACGGATCATCGACCGCATCGGTGGCGGCGACGCCTTCGCCGCCGGCGTGATGCACGGCCTTCTGACCGGCGCGGACGATGAAAAGGCGCTCGATTACGGCATTGCCTGCGCCTGCCTGAAACACGCCCAGCCGGGCGATGCCAGCCTGGCCACGCCAGCCGATCTCGACGCCTTCCTCAGCGAAGATGGCTTCGACGTAAAGCGCTAACAAACATATGAGTACAGAGCCAAAAGCGCTTACCTGCCTCTGCTACTTCACGATATCATCGACGGTACGGCGGGTAACGTCATGATAGCCAGGCCGTGCCCTGGCATAGACACTTCTGGCCATATCGGCGCCCCAGCCTTCCTGTTCCATCAGGCTCTTGTACAGCGGCACCACGAACTTGCGACGGCCCTGTTCGGTCAGGAAGCTTTCCAATGCCGGCATGGCGGGCTGGTAGTGATGCCGGATCGCCAGTTGCAGCCAGGCGAAGAGAATTTCTGAATTATGCGTCTTCGAGAAGGCGTAGACCTCATCTAGTTGCGCCATCTGCTCGATCGTCAGGGTTTCCGGCAAGTGGGTCAGGAAATACTGCCATTGCGGCGAACTGTAATTCTCAACCTTCAGGTCCTTGGCCGACGTGCCTTCCATGAAGGCCAGCACCTGGGACGCGACTTCATCGAGCGCGGCTGAGGTCGGGGCAACGGCATTATCCGGCATCCCCTTGTCATAAAGCCACTGGTGAATCTTGAGCGATTTTTCAAGATCGGCGTCATTGTGCAGCAGGTGTGTGCGCAAATCGACGACGAAAGCGTCCGTCGTCATGCTGCCAAAGGCGTAGCGCTGGAAATAGCCTTTAAGATAGGCGTCTAGCTTCTTGCGGCCGAAATGGGCTTCGAGCATACGCAGGAAGGCCGCGCCCTTCTCATAGGGCACATCGCTGAAATAGTCGTCCGGATTGATGCCCTTGAGATCGGGATGCAGCCGGGTGAAATCCGGATTAGCGCTCTTGCTGCCCGGTTCAGTCAGGTCTTTCAGCGTGCCTTGCAGATCCTGCCAGCCCAGCACGCGCAGCATGTCGGCGCGATCCTTGCCATAGACCTCTTCCATGATCCGCCCCTCGAAATAGACGGTGAAGCCTTCATTGAGCCAGAAATCTTCCCAGGTGGCGTTGGTCACCAGATTACCCGACCACGAGTGTGCCAGTTCGTGGGCCACCAGCGAGACCAGTGACTTGTCGCCGGCGATGACGGTCGGCGTGGCAAAGGTCAGGGTCGGGTTTTCCATGCCGCCGAAGGGGAAGGACGGCGGCAGGACGAGCACATCATAACGGCCCCACTGATAGGGACCATAGAGCTTTTCAGCGGCATCGAGCATGGATTGCATATCGGTGAATTCATCGGCGGCGGCGGCCAGTGTCGCCTTTTCGGCATAGACGCCGGTGCGCGATCCCTCGGCCTTGAAGCCGATATCGCCGATGGCGATAGCGATCAGATAGGGCGCGATCGGCTTCTTCATATCGAAGCGGAAGGCGCGCTGTGCCGAATGACCAGGCACCTTCTCGCCCTCGGGCGTCAGGCGCTCGGCGCTCATTACCGCCACCAGATTGGAAGGCACGACGATGCGCGCACTATAGGTCTGGCGGATGGCCGGGCTGTCTTGGGTTGGTATCCACGTCCGGGTGTGAATTTCCTCACCCTGGCTGAAGACGAAGGGCAGTTTCTTGCCGGCAGTCTGTTCGGGCGAGAGCCATTGCAGGGCCGTGCCGTCCTTCGTCGTCTGGTAATGGACGACGATCTTCTGCGCCCCTTGCGGCAATTCGATGGTGAGCGGCTTGCCCATCATGTCATTGCCCTTGCCGAGTGTGAATTTCAATGGCGTACCGGACGCATCGGTCACCGACTGGATATCGAGCGCGCGGGTATCGAGGATCACCTGCTTGGCGTTAGCCTCGGTGATCAGGGTCAGGGTCGCCGTACCCTTGAGAATCCTGGCGTTGAAATCGGCGGCCAGATCAAGATCAACATGGCTGACGCGGGCTTCCTGCGGACGGGCATAGGAATGGTCATCGACCGTCTTGGCAACAATGGCCAGGGGGGCGGCCGCTTCGTTATCCTTGGGGGTGCAGCCGGTCATCATCAGGCCCGCAGAGAGGGTTAGCGCCGCTATGAGGCAGGCGAGCAGGCCGATCGGTTGTCTTGCAGCTTTGGTCGCAGCTTTGGCAATCATCGGTCGGCATCCTCAGGCAATTGGCGCCGTTGTTCGGCGCGCGTCTATTAAACGGGAAAACCTGTCTTCACACAACCGTGAAAATAGCACAAGGGCTGCGCGTCTTAAAGACGCGCAGCCCTTGTCGACTCAGAGATTCAGGTTTGGCTTACGAGCGTGTACGACGCTTGAACTGAGCGCCTTCCGTGCGGGCCTTGGGGGCATCGCTATAGTGCTGGCCCGACGGCTTGAAAGCGCCCTTGGACGCGCCAGCCTTGGCATTGTCCTTGCGGCCGGCCGGACGCGGCTTGTTGCCGCGTTCTTGGCCACGGAATTCGCCCTTGGCAGGACGCTCCCCGGATGAAGAATGGGCGCCACGATCGTCACGCGGGGTATATTCGCGCGGACGCTCGGCATGAGCGCGGTCTGAATGCGGGCGGTCACCACGGGGGGCGTCCGAACGCGGACGATCATAGCTGCGTTCCGAACGCTCGCCACGCGGCGCAGCGTTACGGTCAAACGGCTTCTTGGTGAAAGGCTTCTTCTCCGAGAAAGAACGCTCACCAGCCGGGGCGGCGGGGCGCTCGGCCGACATCGGATCATAGGCTGCCGGACGCGGACCAAAGTCGCGGCCTCCGTCACGATTGCCGCCGGGCTTCTTGTTGCCGTACTTGCGATCGGCGAATGAAGAGCGCTCACCGCGCTCCGAACCCTCGGCGTTCGACTTGCCCGGACGGTTGCGGCCGCGCTTGTGCACGAATTCGGCGTTCGGATCGATATGACGCGCTTCACGCTTTACGGGGATGCGATCCGGCGTGGTCGGCTTTTCAGCCACACCCGAGGCCAGCATGGCCTCGTCGAGCAGCTTCAGGGCCTGATCCTTGCGGCGATCGAACGACGGAATACGCTGGCGCGTCATGCGTTCGATATCCTTCAGCATCTTGCGCTCGTCATCCGAACAGAAGCTGATCGAGATACCGGTCTTGCCGGCGCGCGCCGTGCGACCGATGCGGTGGACATAGGCTTCCGAAACGTTCGGCAGCTCGTAATTGATGACGTGCGAGACGTTATCGACGTCGATACCACGCGCGGCGATATCGGTGGCGACCAGGGCGCGGACCTTGCCGGCCTTGAAGGCTTGCAGGGCGCGTTCGCGCTGACCTTGCGACTTGTCACCGTGGATGGCGGCGGCTTCAATACCACCGGCCTGCAAGTAGGCGGCAACTTTGTCGGCCGAACGCTTGGTGCGGGTGAAAACCAGCGTACGCGACAGCTTGTCTTCGGCATAAAGCTCAGTCAGCAGGGCGCGCTTACGCACGGCCTCGATGAAGATGACGCTTTGTTCGACACGCTCGGCAGTCGTGGCTTCCGGCGTGACTTCGACCTTTTTGGGGTTGGTCAGCAATTCGGAAGCCAGGATACCGATTTCCTTCGGCATGGTGGCCGAGAAGAAAAGATTCTGGCGCGGACCGCGCATACGCGAGGCGACCTGGCGGATCGGCTTGACGAAGCCGAGGTCGAGCATCTGGTCGGCTTCGTCAAGAACGAAGAATTCGACGGTCGACAGGTCGATGGTCTTCTGTTCGATGTGGTCGATCAGGCGGCCCGGCGTGGCAACGAGGATGTCGAGGCCGCCGTTCAGGGCCTTGTATTGCGGACCATACTTCGAGCCGCCGTAAATGGTGGCGATCTGCAAACCGGTGCCGCGCGAATATTGCGCGAAGCTTTCGGCGATTTGCGAAGCCAGTTCGCGGGTGGGGGACAGGACGAGAACGCGCGTCTGGCGCGGCACCGGCATCTTGCGCTCGGCCAGCAGCTTTTGCAGGATCGGCAGAGCGAAGGCGGCCGTCTTGCCAGTGCCGGTCTGGGCGATACCCAGCAGGTCATGGCCATCGAGCAGGTACGGGATGGCCTGGGCCTGGATCGGGGTCGGCGTGGTATAGCCGGCTTTTTCAAGCTGGATCAGCAGGGTGGAGGCCAGGCCGAGATCGGAAAACAGTTTAGTCAACGTGCTACTTTCATGTGCTTCGGGCGCAGTGAAAGCCAGACGGCTGCACAACGGCCCTTACCCGCATCTGTGACATCACAGATCGGGAGTTGAGGGTCGAAGCGTTCGCGTGTCACGGACTTCGGTCATTTTTATAGATGGCAGGTCGCTTGAAGCGGCAACCTTGGATCACTGGCGGTATGTACTTCCCTGTAAAGAAGCATACCTCACGCGGCCAGAGCAGCGCATCAGTCCTGGAACTACTCGGAAAAGTCTGAGTAAATTCAACTGGAAAACGCGCAAAAAGCGTAAAAACGGTTATCTCGCCCCAGGCAGACCGGAGCGAAGCGGCGTAAATGCCCTTTCAATGACAAAAAGTCAAGGCCGTATTTTGTTGCGGCGCAAACAAATATCCACAAATCTTTTGCGTGGCCGCATCCCTTTTGCGCACTTACTCACGCTTTATAAACCTTACAGGCCTAAAGTCTTATCTTCAGTACAGATTTAGCTGACAATGCCTGCAAGCCGTCGCGTGAATGAACGGCAGGGCCGATGACAGTGATCCGTTAGTACCGCGTTTGCGTATTCACCACGTGCGATCCACGTGGTTCTTTGCTCATTTCTGCTTTCAGGTTTATCATGACTCCGCCATTACGCCGTCCGGTTTCGCTCGCTCACGCAGTTACGTCTGCTGCGGCGCCGGGACGTCCGGAGGTCGAGATCATTACCCCCAATCAGTATGACGATCGCCGCACCGAGCCGCGCGTCCAGTGCGACGATCGCGGCGCCATGCTTTTCCTGTCAAGCCATCAGGTCATCACCTGCCGCATCCTCGATCAGAGCGCCAGCGGCGCCCGCGTCGCCATGGAAAACCTTGATCATATTCCCGCTGAAATCTGGCTGATCGATCTCGATGCCGCCATGGTCAAACGCGGTTCCTCCGCCTGGTCGATGGCCAATCGCATGGGGTTGAAATTCAATTTTATCCAGAAGATGAGTGATGACGGCAAGCGCCCCGCCAAGGTGCCGCCGGAAGTTTTCGATGCCTGGCTCCGGCTGAGCAAAGCGTCGAACACACCAGACGCAGATCCGGAAGACGGCGTGATCTATTTCGACTGAGCCCGCCCGAAAGCTCAAAAAGAAAACCCCGCATGGACCTGATCCTGCGGGGTTTCTTTTAGAGCGTATCCCGAAAAGTGTGACGCACTTTTCGGACAGATGCGCGTTAAAACAAAAGATTAGAGCACATTCCGATCCAATCAGATCGGAATGTGCTCTAATCTACATCAGGGAGCGGAACTTCAGTGTGCCGTTCACCGCCTTCAACTCGTCCAGGGCTTCCTTCGGATAGCCTTTATCGACATCGACGATGACATAACCAAGGGTTTCATTGGTTTTCAGGTGCTGGGCCAACACGTTGAGGTCATATTTGGCCATGATCATGTTGATCGCCGCCAGTACGCCCGGCACGTTCTGGTGCAGGTGCAGGAAGCGGTGGCGGCCGGAAACTTCCGACAGGGCGACGTGGGGCATGTTGACCGAGAAGGTGGTGTCGCCACGATTGAGGAAGCCCAGCAGACGTTCCGAGGCAAACTCGGCGATAGCCTCCTGCGCCTCTTCCGTCGAGCCACCGATATGAGGTGACAGGACGAGGTTCTTCAAGCCCATCAATGGCGAGATGAACGGATCGTCATTGGTACGCGGTTCTTCCGGGAAAACGTCGACCGCGGCGCCGTAAATTTTGCCCGATTTCAGTGCCGCCGACAGGGCGTCGATATCGACGACATGACCGCGCGACAGATTGATGAACAGGGCGCCATCTTTCATGCGGGCGAATTGCGCCGCGCCGAACAGGTTCTTGTTGTCGGCCCGGCCATCGACGTGCAGCGAAATGACATCGGCTTCGGCCAGCAGAGCGTCGAGCGAGCGATAGCGTTTGGCATTGCCCAGGGTCAGTTTTTCAGCCAGATCGAAATAGATGACGCGCATACCGAAGGCTTCAGCCAGGATCGACAGTTGTGAGCCGATAGCGCCGTAGCCGATGATGCCGAGCGTCTTGCCACGTACCTCATGGGCGCCGGTGGCCGATTTGTCCCACTTGCCGGTGTGCATGGCCACCGACTTGTCGGGGATGTTGCGGGTCAGCATGACAATCAAGCCGATGACCATTTCCACTACCGAACGGGTGTTGGAATAGGGTGCATTGAAAACGGCGATGCCCTTTTGCGAGCAGGCCTTGAGGTCAATCTGATTGGTGCCGATGCAGAAAGCGGCGACGGCCATCAGCTTGTCGGCGGCTTCGACGGCCTTGGCCGTGAGATTGGTCTTCGAGCGCAGGCCGAGGATATGGACGCCTTGCAGCGCCTTGATCAGGTCGTCTTCGTCAAGCGCGCCCTTGACGGTCGTAACGTCGTAACCTTCCTCGCGGAAGGCACGCACGGCGTCCGGATGGATGTTTTCCAGCAGCAGCACTTTCAGCTTGGAACGCGGGAAGGAATAGCGGCCCTGATAACCCTCGGCGTGCAGCACTTCGTCGAACGAGGCGGCGGTCAGGCTGGTATCGCCATTGACGGCGGCGACCACCTTCGGGCGCACAACATTCTCTGTGAAGGCATAGAAGCGCTCGGCGGCACCGCCCTTGTAGACCTCGAAATCGGTCCAGCCGTCACCGACCATGGCGACCGCGCCGGCGATGCCGAGGCCGGTCAGGGCCACGACCTTGCCGCCATCCTGCGACAGCGGGTTGGCCTGATCGACACCAACGGCCACGCCGTCTTCGTTCCAGATCAGGCGGTTGGCCAGCACGTATTCGGCCTCGATGCCGTAGTCGGCGACCACCGGATCGATGAAATCATGGAAACCGCCGGAGATGATCAGAAACTTGCCGGGATTCTCGGCAAAGACCGCCTTGTTGCGGATTACCGAGGCGCTGACCTTGGTTTTCAGCACCTCGATCAGGGCGGTGATATCGTCGCGCGTCGGCTTCAGAAGCTGGACGCGGCGGCTGAGGGCTTCGGCGAAGCTGATCTCGCCGGACATGGCCTGATCGGTCAGGGTCTTGATCTGGGCGACATCGGCATGGCGGGCGGGATCAGCGGCGGACAGCAGTTCGGCCAGAACATCGAGCGCCTCGACCGAGGTGAAGGTCGAATCGAAATCGAGAACGACGGTGGCCAGGTTCGGTTGAGGAAAGCTTGCATTCATAGCGGTCACGCCCATTTAAGGGCGGAAACAGGCCATCGGGCCCACCGCCCATATCGAAAAGATGCGCCGCAAATAGGATAAAAGTGCGCCCCGCACAACCGCCTTCGCCATTTATTATGGCATGTGGCGGCGTAATTCTTTAAACTTGTAGACGAATGACCGCCAAATGACTAACAGGCCTGCCAAACCCGTAAAATCTGTAACGAAAACCTCTGATTTCCTGCGCGAATATATGCCCGACATTCTCGAACCCACCGAAGACTACTCCGCCCGCTTCGTCATTGAGGCCCATCCCGTACATGGGCGGCTGGTCAGGCTGGGCGACACCCTCGACCAGATCCTGAAAGCGCACGACTATCCGCCGCAGATCGCCAACCTGCTCGGTGAGGCCTGTGTGCTGGCCGTACTCGTCGGCGCCTCGCTGAAATTCGAAGGCCGGCTGATCCTGCAAGCGCAGGGCGACGGCGTGGTGCGCTACGTCGTGGCCGATTACGATACCAAGGGCGGACTGCGCGGTTTCTGCCGTTTCGACAAGGATGAGCTTGATGCGCTGGTGGCGGCCAATGAAGGCAGCTTCCAGAGCCTTGGGGCGCAAGCCCTGCTGGGCAAGGGCACCTTCATCATGACACTTGATCCGGAAGACCACGGCGAACGTTATCAGGGCATCACCCCGATTGAAGGCGAAAGCCTGGCCCTGTGCGCCGAGAATTACTTCCGCCAGTCGGAACAGGTGCCGACCCAGATCAAGCTGGCCTGCAATGAATATACCGACGTCGACGGCGTCCACTGGCGCGCCGCCGGCGCCATGATCCAGGCGATCGCCGGCGATGAAACGCGCGGTGACACCAAGGAGTCGTTCCAGCATATCCGTGCCCTGTTCGAGACCCTCGGTGAGGAAGAGCTGACCGACTTCGATCTGACCGCCGATCGTCTGCTGTTCCGCCTGTTCCACGAGGACGGTGTCCGGATGAGCGCCCCGAAGCTGATCCACAAACTCTGCCGCTGCACACAGGCGCGCGTCGAGGGACTGGTGCAGTCATTTACCAACGAAGAACAGTCGGAAATGCTGGAAGCTGACGGCAAGGTCCACATAACCTGCGAATACTGCTCGAAAACCTTCTTCGTGGGTTTATAGGCGCATGGCCGGATTCAGCTTCTCCACACCGGCCTGGCTGAATGCGATCAATGATACACCGATCATCCTTTCCGATATCGAAGACCGGGCGCGCTTCGTTATCGAAGCCTCGCGCCGCAATGTCATGGAAGGCACAGGGGTCCCGTTCGCCGCGGCGGTTTTCGACATCGAGGGCCGGCTGATCGCGCTTGGCGTCAATCTGGTTTACGTCGAAAAATGTTCGGTTTTACACGGTGAAATGGTGGCGTTGATGGTGGCCGAACGGGCGCTAGGGGCCGGCGATTTCTCCAATGGCGCCTACGAACTCGTCACCAGTTCCGAGCCATGCGCCATGTGCTTTGGCGCCATTCCGTGGGCAGGCCTTAAACGCATGGTGTGCTGCGCCCGCGCCTCGGATGATCGCGCCGTCCACTTCGATGAAGGCGACAAACGGACCAGGTGGGTGGAGAGCTATCGCGCCCGCGGCATAGAGGTCATCACCGATATCTGCCGCAATGATGCCGTTGCCATACTGGAAGCCTATGTCACCGAAGGTACGGACCTTCATGCCGCCAGATGTGACGCCGGACTGGGGATGTAGGTTCGCGCCGATTGCGCTTTTCAATAACAATGTTACTGTGACGCACCGACCGATTACAGGCCGGGGGGAAACACATGACACACACGTCTTTAACCCACTGGTCGCGGCGCGGCCTGTTGGCTGGTGCCACACTGGCTATACCAGGACTTTGCCCCGGATTGGCGCTCGCCCAGACGATCACCGCCAATGCCAGCCTGCAAAAGCCCGATGCCGACCAGGACGCGGCCAGCCTCGCCGCCCGTACCGACATCAACAATCATCTGACCATAGAGGTCATGCTCAATGGACGGGGGCCTTATCACTTCGTTATCGATACCGGGGCCGAACGCTCGGTAATCGCCGACAATGTGGCGACCCTGCTTGCCCTGCCCAAGGGCGGCGCAATCACGATAGACGGCATTGCCAATCGAGTTACCGCCCAGACGGTACAGGTCGATAGTCTGTCATTTGGCCCCTTTACCCGCACCGGCCTGACCTTGCCCATACTGCCACGCAGTTCGCTTTTCGCTGACGGCTATCTGGGCCTCGACGCCATCAACGGCACGCGCGTGACTTTCGATTTCAAAAACCACGCCCTGCATGTCGAGCAACCGAAATCACCTGCCTATATGATCGAACCCGGCGCGGAAATGGCGCGGATACGTGCCAAAGGGTCTGAAGGCCGGCTGCGCGTCACCGATTGCCTGGTGGACAGCATCGCCGCCACAGCCTTCATCGACACAGGCGCCGAGGTTTCGGTTGGCAATCTTGCCCTGCACAACGCTCTGAAATCGCGTAACAAGCATCTGGTGAGCGGCGCCACAATGACGCTGACCGGCGTGACCGGTGGCGAAATGACCGGGGACATCATTCCTGTCAGCCGTATCCGCTTGCAGGAACTGAACTTTACCGACGGCACGCTGGTGATCGCCAATGTCCCGGATTTCAGCATCTGGAAACTGGTTCAGCGCCCCGCCCTGCTGATCGGCATGGATTACCTGCGCCAGTTCGCGGCAGTCACCATTGATTATCGCAGCAAGGAAATCCGTTTCCAACTCAGTCTCGCCCCACCAAATCCCCGGCCGGGCGTTGAGATCGAGCATACGGCGTAACAAGAGCGCGGAGATGAGGCGTTATGGTGAGTCGAAAGGCATTGGCTGACGAGAAACGGAGCGCAGCGTATATTTATACGTGAGCATCGTATCGCAGACAGACGGCGGCTTGCAGACCACCAGAACGCTTCATCAATTCTGCATGTCCAGGGAATAACCAGCGGAGCGCACCGTGCGGATCGGATCGAACTGGTCGCCATTATTCAGCGCCTTGCGCAGGCGGCCGACATGAACATCAACCGTGCGAGCCTCGACATAGACATCATTACCCCAGACCGCATCCAACAGCTGCTCGCGCGAAAAAACGCGGCGCGGATACTGCATCAGGTAATCGAGCAGCTTGTATTCCGTAGGCCCGAGATGGATATCACGGCCGGCGCGCTGAACGCGGTGCGACAGGCGATCAACGGAAATCTCGCCAAACTCGACCCGGTCTTCCGAAAGCGCCGGGCGGATGCGACGCAGGACAGCGCGGATGCGCGCCATCAATTCAACCATCGAGAACGGCTTGACGACATAGTCATCGGCACCGGTATCCAGTCCGCGGATACGATCGGTTTCTTCCGAACGGGCCGTCAACATGACGATCGGCAGGTTGCGCGTCGATGTCTGTTGGCGCAGGCGGCGGCAGACCTCGATGCCGGAGACCTTGGGCATCATCCAGTCGCAAACCAGCAAATCCGGCAGGCGCTCCTTGATCATCATCAGGGCTTCGTCGCCATCGGACGCCTGTCCGACATCATAGCCTTCTTTTTCAAGATTGTAGCTGAGCAGCGTACCGAGTGCGTCTTCGTCTTCAGCGATGATGATGTAGGGCTTCATGCGGGCCTAAAATCTATTCCAGGTTACTGAGGGTATTGGCCTTCGGGCGGTCTTCGACATAGTCTTCGCCCGTCAGCTCGAAATTGATATGCTCGGCCATATTGGTGGCATAGTCACCGATGCGCTCCAGGTTTTTCGCCATGAAAAGCAGGTGCGTACAGGCCGAAATGGTACGCGGATCACCCATCATATAGGTCAGCAATTCACGAAACAGCGCGTTGTAATGCTCGTCGACTTCCGTATCCGACGCCCAGACGCTCTGCGCCAGTTCGATCTTGCCGCCCTTGTAGGCGTCCAGCACGTCGCGCAGGCGCGAAGAAACAAGCTTGCCCATGCGCTCGATCGAGCGGGTCAGCGGCGTCATCGGTTCGGCTTCGGAGATGACCAAAGACCGCTTGGCAATATTCTTGGCCAGATCGCCGGTCCGCTCCAGCGCGGTCGCCAGCTTCATGGCGGCCACCGTCTTACGCAGATCCTCGGCCAGTGGCTGGCGCAGGGCGATCAGGCGGATACACTTGCGCTCGATATCCTTCTCAAGTTCGTCGAGCTTGTAGTCGCGGCCGACCACGCTTTGCGCCAGGGCGACATCGCGGCGCGCCACGGCTTCGACGGCTTCGGCCACCTGCGCCTCGGCCAAGCCGCCCATGAGCACGACTTCAGCCGAAAGCTGATCAAGTTCATCACCATAGGTCTTGACGATGTGTGTATTCATCTTGAACGGCACCTTTGAAATTCCTTGTTCCTGGCTGACGCATTACGCCTGTATACCGGGAACTATAGCCCCAATAGGCGTATTTTGTGACAGTTTTATAATGAGATACTGAAAAAGGAGGTTAATGGTTTTTATGCGTTACCCGGCATCCTTCAATGGAGCGCCAGCATCTGCAATCAGACGCGGCGTCTCGATTGAACCGAAAGCGCGGGTTTGGGGAAAATAGGCGCTGAAGGCGGTGAAGGTCTGCGGCCCCTGCGGCAGAGTCGCCACCTTATTTTGCTCCGCGCCCCCGCGTTCGAGAATGTCATCCTCGTTCGCCGAAACCGGCCCCTGACTCTCGACCACAAGTCCGCCGCGGTGTCGGTTGACAATGTGCTTGACGATGGCGAGACCAAGGCCGGTGCCCAACCGGTCGCCGCTCTTCTGACCTTCGACGCGATAGAAGCGTTCGGCCAGGCGCGGCAGAAATTCACGTTTGATTCCAGGCCCTTCGTCGCGCACGGTGATGCGGGTGTAGTGTTCATGCACGTTGCGGTCGGGCCGCAACAGGATCAGCTTCGCCGCCTGCTTGTCATTCAGCGAAAGCGCCTGCGGCAGGGTCATGTCGACACAGATGGTGATGCTGACCTCAGATCCCACCGGCGCATATTTCAGCGCATTATCGGTGAGATTCTGCACCACCTGGAGGATCTGGTCACGGTCACCGATGATCGGGTACAGGCCGGGCCTTGGTCCATCGATTCGCAGGCGCACACCCTTCTGCTGGGCGATCACGCTCAGGCTGTCAGCGACATCGCGTACCGCCAGAACAAGATCAGCCTCGCCCGATGGCGGCACATGCTCGCTCATTTCGATGCGCGACAATGACAGCAAATCGGCGATCAGCCGACCCATGCGATCTGCCTGGGCGCCCATGATTGTCAAAAATTTGTCACGTGCCACTTCGTCGTCACGGGCCGGTCCGCGCAGGGTTTCGATGAAGCCGGTGATCGAGGCCAACGGCGTACGCAGCTCATGCGAGGCGTTGGCGAGGAAATCGGCGCGCATCCGCTCCATGCGGCGGGCGTCAGTTTCATCACGGATCACCAACAGGGCCAGGCGCTGGCCGTCAGTGACGTTTTCCATCGGCAGGGGCGAGGAAAAGGCACGCCAGAACTGATCACGCGCGCCTCCACTGGTTTCGAAATCGACCGAACCGGTAATACCGCCAAACAAAGCTTCATCAACACATTCAAGTACTTCCGGCACACGAATGGCGCCGACCAACGGTCCGCCATCGGGACGCAAATGGAAGATCATCTGGGCGGCGGCATTGGCGAAAATGACTCGGCGGGCGGCGACATCATCCGGTTCATGACCCGAAACGATCATCACCGGATCAGGAACAGCGCGCAGCACTTCCTGAAAACTTGGACCTTCCGGCTGGACCTTGATCTGCTTTTCCGGAGCTTTCAGCGCCTTGATTTTTTCTTCCGCATCGCCGAGCAGAAACAGATACTTGACCATAGTATAGCCAACCACCAGCAGCGCCACGAAAACCAGCAGCGGATGCAACGGTGGGAAAAAGGCCATAGCAATCAGGATCGCGCACCCGATGACGGTGCCGAGCGGAACAAACTTCCAGACGCTTTGACGCTTTTCCATATATGGCCGGTTCTCAGGGGCATTCGTACTATGACGACAAAGAACGCCGTGTTTATAGCTATTTGACGACAGTTTGGTGACTTCGTCGTAAACAGCTGATTAATCGGCCTACTGATTAGTTTTGGGCGAGTTTAAGGCCGTGTCTGACCATCGCCGCGAACGAGATATTTGAACGTCGTCAATTGCTCGACGCCGACCGGGCCGCGCGCATGGAGGCGATCGGTTGAAATGCCGATTTCCGCGCCGAAACCGAATTCGCCGCCATCGGCGTACTGCGTCGAGGCGTTCCAGATGACGATGGCAGAATCGACCTCATTGAGGAAGGTTTCGGCTGCCTGGGCGTTTTCAGTTATGATCGCTTCGGTATGACCGGAACCATAGGTCCTGATATGATCGACCGCCGCCTTGATATCATCGACCACGCGGATCGAGATGATGGCCAGCGAATATTCGGTGCGCCAGTCCTCTTCCGTAGCCGCCGCCATCGGATAGACGGCTTGCGCGCGCGCGTCACCACGCAGTTCGCAGCCGGCGGCTTTCAGCGCATCGGCGATCTTCGGCAGAAGCGTGGCGGTCACGGCCTGATCGACCAGCAGGGTTTCGGTGGCACCGCAAACCGAGACGCGGCGCATCTTGGCATTGAGCGTGACGGAGACCGCTTTTTCAGGATCGGCGTCGGCGTGGATATAGGTGTGGTTGAGGCCTTCGAGATGGGCCAGCACCGGGGCACGGGCTTCCGCCTGTACTCGTGCCACCAGCGACTTGCCACCGCGCGGGATGATCAGGTTGATCGTCTTGTCGAGGCCGCCGAGGATCAGACCGACGGCATCGCGGTCAGAGGTCGGCACCAGTTGAACGCAGGAATCAGGCAGGCCGGCGGCACGGAAACCATCTTCGAAGGCGGCATAGATGGCCAGCGCCGAATTGAGCGCTTCCGAGCCGGTGCGCAGGATGGCGGCATTGCTGGAACGGATACACAAGGCGGCGGCATCGGCCGTCACGTTTGGTCGGCTCTCATAGATGATGGCGATGACGCCGATCGGGGTGGAAACGCGGGCGATATCGAGGCCGTTCGGGCGGGTCCAGCGCGCCAGTTCGCGCCCGACCGGATCGGGCAGGCCAGCTACGTCTTCAAGCCCCTTCGCCATGGCTTCGACACGCGCCGGATTGAGGATCAGACGTTCGATCATGGCGTCGGTCAGGCCCTTGTCGCGGGCGAATTTCTGATCCTGTTCATTAGCGGCAAGGATCTGCGCTTCACGCTGGCGGATCGATTTGGCGGCCTCAAAGATGGCCTTCGTGCGCACGTCCGGACCCGCAAGGCGCAGGGCTTCCGCGCCGAGTTTGGCTTTACGAGCCATGTCGGTCATCAGGTCAGTCAGCGCCTGATTGGTATTTGGGCGGCTTTGGTCGTCCATAGAAAGGCTCCTTGGTATACAAGGGCTATATAGCGCAAACGCCGTAAATTACGACCGTTTCTTGGGAAATTAGATATTTAGGACGTCGTGGAGGACTACTGGTCAAAGGCGGAAACTACCCATTCTCCATCTATACATTCAGCCAAAAAACCTGACTCTAATGTCTGATAAGGAGAAAGGCCTGAAAATCTTTCGAACGCGCACGCAGAACAGACTAAAACACAATCACCGTCTCCATGATCATATTCACCACAGAGAAATTGCCAATCATGATCGCGTTCGTGAGCGATCAAATTGACGGACCTTGATCCGTCAGCAACGTGCTTACATAGAAAAGCGGAGTGTTTATCGTGTTCCATCATACCAGCGCCATATCATCCCGATGAATAACTTCATCCCCTGAGGTATAGCCCAGAATCCCCTCGATGTCGTGGCTGCCACGGCCGCGAATGGCGCGGATAGCCTCGGCGGAGTAGGTGACGATGCCGCGCGCCACCTCGACACCCGCCGGCGAGATAATCGACACGCTGTCACCCTTGTCGAACTGACCGGTGACCTCGACAATCCCCGAAGGCAGCAGGCTCTTGCCATTATGCAGGGCGCGCACCGCACCGTCATCGAGCATCAGCTTGCCAGCCGGCACCACAGTTCCGGCGATCCACGACTTATAGGCCGCGCTGGCCGAGGCCTGCGGCTTGATCACGGTAAAGCGTGCCATGTTCGACAAGGGCCGGATCGTCTGGCCCGACGCGATGATCGTGGCGCAACCGGCCGAGCCGGCGATCTTGGCGGCAGCGATCTTGGTGGCCATGCCGCCGGTGCCGACCCCCGCCTGCGCATTCGCCCCGCCGGCCATGACCTCGATCGAGGCATCGAGCTTTTCGACCAGCGGAATATGCTCGGCAGCGGCATTGCGGCGCGGATCATCCGTGTACAGACCATCTACATCCGACAGCAGAACCAGCGCTTCCGAACGCACAAGCTGCGCGGCGCGGGCGGCCAGTCGGTCATTGTCGCCATAACGGATTTCCTCGGTCACCACCGTGTCGTTTTCATTGACGATCGGTACGCAGCCGAGATCGAACAGGGTATCGATGGTGGCGCGCGCATTGAGCCAGCGGCGGCGTTTTTCGGTGTCTTCACGCGTCAGCAAAACCTGCGCGGTTTTCAGCCCAACTGTCTGGAACGCCTCTTCCCATGCGCTCATCAGGCGCGGCTGGCCGGCGGCGGCGGCGGCCTGCTTTTCATCCAGCTTCAACTTCTTGCGAGTCAGGCCAAGGTAGCGTCGGCCCAGGGCGCCGGCGCCGGAAGAGACCAGCAGAACCGATTTGCCCTGCGCCATCAGGACAGCGATATCTTCCGCCAGTCCGCGCATCCAGGCGGCATCGGCCACGCCTGAAGCCGCATCGACGATCAGGGCCGAGCCGACCTTGATGGTGATGCGCTTTGCCGAAATCAGAACATCGGGCAGCGATTTTGTGACGTCGGATGACATGAAGGTCTTTATCTCAGCGGCTTTAGATGTTAACTCGCGCGCTTCTTAACGGCAATGCGTGGGCTTACGCAAGTCCTTACGTTATTTGACAAAATTGGTAACAAAATGAACTATATAGGCACTCGCGGATTCAACGCACCCCGCACCTTTGCCGGCGCACTGCTCGATGGCCTCGCGCCCGATGGCGGCCTGTATGTGCCCGAAGTTTACCCAACACCTGATTTTGACCTCGCCGCCGCATCCGCCGGCGATTATGGCCTGCTCACCGAAAAGCTGCTGACCCTGTTCGGCGTCGATGTGCTGGGCACTGATGCCGTGCAAAAGGCCGCTGCCCGCACCAAAGCCGCTTTCCTCAATGAGGCCGGAAAAACCCCGCTGGTTCAGGTCGAGGACAATCTGTGGATTCTCGAACTGTGGCACGGCCCGACGCTCGCCTTCAAGGACATGGCGATGCAGATGATCGCTCCGCTGACCGATGCCGGCCTGGCGCAGAATGGCGAGAAACTGACCCTCATCACCGCTACTTCGGGTGATACCGGCGCTGCCGCCGTGCGCGCCTTTGCCGGTTCCGAGCATGTCCGTCTGGTCGTCTTCCACCCGCTCGGCCGCGTCTCGCCGGTGCAGCGTTTGCAAATGACGACCGTTGAGGCCGACAATGTGCTCAATATCGGCGTAGAAGGCGATTTCGATGACTGTCAGCGCATGGTCAAGCGTTTGCTCGGCGAAGAAAGCCTGAAGCAAAATGGCCTGATCTCCTCGGTCAATTCGATCAACTGGGGCCGCCTGCTGGGCCAGGTGCCCTATTATCTCGCCGCCGCTGCCGCTTCCGGTGCGGATAAGCCGGAATTCGTGGTGCCGACCGGCAATTTCGGCGACGCCTTCGCCGGCTGGGCCGGCCGCAAGATTGGCGGCAATATCGGCCATATCCATGCCGCCGTAAACCGCAATGACGCGCTCGCTCAAGCCATCAATACCGGCCACTATGTCCGTCATCAGGCCGTCGAGACCGCTTCGGTTTCCATGGATGTTCAGGCGCCGTCGAATTTCGAGCGTCTGGTGTTCGAAGCCTCGAACCGTTCCGCCGAGGGCACCAAGGGCGTCTTTGACAGCTTCAATGCCACCGGCAACGTCCATCTCTCCGGCGACCTGCAAAACGCCCTGCGCGCTCAGGTGACAGCCTCGACGATCAGCGAAGAAGAGACGGCACGGACGATCAAATACGCTCACGACACGTGGAACAAGGTCATTTGCCCGCATACCGCCGTGGCCGTGGCCGCTGCCTTGAAAAGAAACGATGGCCAGCCGATCATCGCGCTTTCCACCGCCCATGCCGCCAAGTTCCCTGAGTTTGTCACCAAGGCGCTCGGCTTCGCGCCGGACGTGCCGGAAGCGATCCAGAAGCTGCACGGCCAGCGTGAGACCATCCAGTCGATCCGCAATGACGAATTCGCGGCACTCGAAGCGGTGAAGGCGTTCCAGAATTAAGTTTCGCGGTTGATACAATCGCCGCAAACTCTCGCCCCAGTCGCTTGCTAAACGGAGTCCTTACAACAGGGGCTTTTCCATGCGCGCAATCCTTTTTCTCACGACGGCCTTTTGCCTCGTGCTGTCTTCCACGGCTTATGCCCAGATGGGCGGCGGCATGGGAGGCATGGGTGGTGGCGGCATGGGCGGTGGCGGAGGTATGGGTGGCGGAGGTGGGGGAAGAGGCGGCGGTGGCCGTCATCACGGCAGTAAGGGTCAGGGTGGCGGCAATCCCACCGGCGCGGCGCCCGGCGATGCCCGGCCGGCGGCGGCCGTACTTTCCGCTGCCATGCGTCTGAAGGGCCTTGTCACCGTCGCCGGTGAAACCAAGACATTAACCGGAACCATTACTTCCGACAAACCTGACATGTCCGGCCTCTACGCCATGCGCGAGGCCAATGTGACGCTCGACAAGGTCAGCATAACCAGCACCGGCGTGGCTAGTCTGGTCGCGGACAGTCACGCTTTCGGTATCAATTCCGCCCTGCTGATCGATACGGCCGCCAAGGTGCATATGTCCGGCGGCAAGATCGCCACGCAGGGCCAGGGCGCCAATGCCGCCTATGTCAATGGCGACGATGCCCGCCTCAGCCTGACGGACGCCAGCCTGTCCACCGACGGCACCGGCGCCTATGGCATTGATGTCCGGGCCGGCGCCGGGTTGGAAGCGACCAATACCGCTATCACCACCGGCTCCGACCATGCGCCCGCGATTGCCGCCGAAGCCGGAGCCAGGCCCATGCGCCTGAGCGGCGGCACCTTCACGACCCAGGGGCCGTCCTCACCCGCTCTTTCATTGAACGGTGATCTGGACGCCACAGGCATTACCGCCTCGGCAGGCCGTGCCGAGGGCACCGTGATCGCCGGCCACCACCGCGTCTCATTCACCAATAGTGCCATCTCCGCCCAGGGGTATGGCGTGATGATCTACGAAGCGTCTGACGGGCACGCCGAGGGAAATGGCGACCGCCTGCCCCCTTCCCGCAAGGATGGCCCTCAGGGGGAAGGCCCTGCCGATGACGAAGCGCCGAAAGGCGGAAGCGTCCGACCTGTCACGGATATGATGGCGCCGCCGCCTGGAAAAGGTCCCGGCATTCGCGGCCTGGCCGTCACGGGCGGCAAGCTAAGTGGTCAGCGCGCGGCTTTTTACATCACCAATATCCACGCCTATATCGCGCTCGATAATGTGGACATCAGCAGTTCTGAAGGCGTTATTCTCAAGTCGACAGCGGGCCAGTGGGGTGAACTCGGACGCAATGGCGGCGATGCGGTGCTCGACGCCCAGCACCAGACCTTGACCGGCGATTTCGTAACCGATGTGATCAGCCATATCGCGGTCAATCTGAGTGAGAATTCGCACCTGACCGGCAAGGCGACGCACAATACCGACGTCACGCTCGACGCCACCAGCACCTGGACCCTGACGGACGACAGCGGCGTCGGCAAACTGACCGCCGATCCGGCACAGATCAACAGTCAGGGCCATACGCTGAGTTATGATACCTTCCGCAATCCGTTACTTAATGACAAGACCATTCCCCTGCCCGGCGGCGGCCAGCTTGTGCCGAGTAGCCTATAAGAGGCAGTTCTAAAAATAGGTATGGCCGGTCTTGATACCACGGTGATAATCGAGCCGGCGGTAGAAGGCTTCCGGGTCCTTCGGCTTCACCACCCATGACGGATCGTGGTTGAGCAAATCATACAGCCGCGTCAGGGTAAAACGCACCGCCGAACCCCGCGCAAACAACGGTAGAGCATTGATCTCGGCTTCGGAGAGTGGCCGCGTCTCGTGATAGGCCTTGATAAAGGCCGAGATCATCTTCGGTTGCGGCTGACCGCCCGGTGTAAAGCCCCAGGCATTGAGCGATACGGCTAGGTCATAGGCATAGAAATCCGTACAGGCGTAATAGTAGTCGATCACGCCGGTGACGATGCCGTCGTCATTCATCAGCACATTGTCGGTGAAATAATCGGCATGGATGGCGCCAACAGGTAAATCTGAAGGCCAGTTGCCCTCCAGAAAGGCCAGTTCCTCGCGAAAATCCGCCAGTATGTCCTGCGCACGGAGGGAGGTCGCCGCCCTCGGTTCACAGCGATCAATCAGGCCTTCCCAATGGGCGATCCCCATAGTGTTTTCGCGGACCTGCGGGAAGTCACCGCCGACCAGATGCAGCTTGGCCAGATACTCCCCGGCTGAAGCGGCATGGCGGGTATCCGGATTGCGTGGCCAGCGGCCAGGCAGCCACTTGATCAGGGCGCACGGCTTGCCATTGATCCGCCCCAGTGATTGCCCGTCGCGCTTCAGCGCCGGCCCCGGCGCGGGGTAACCCTTGCGGTCGAGATAAAGCGTATAGTCCATGAACCATGGCAGACCATCTTCAGGCGTGGCGGCCTCAAAAAGCGTCAACGCGTAAAGGCCGGAGGTCGTTTCCACCTTGAAATTGGTGTTGGATACCCCTTCCTCGATGCCTTCGAGATGGATCAGTTCGCCTATATCATAGGCGGTCAGATAGGCGCGGGCGTCCTCCAGAGATACGGGGGTAAAAACAGCCATTCGTGCCTTGTCCTGGTCCTCAAAAGCTTGTGCCATCCGGTTCGGCACCTGCGGCATATAGACATAAAGCCGTGATCGCCAAAAGCTTTTCCTTGTGGACATAAGCCAGAATGTCTAAATCGCCGGCTTAGAATCCATCGCTTGGGTTGCGCGGTCGCATCTGATAGCTAGCCAACCCTGAAAAGGACTCCGCTCATGGCTAAAACCGTATCCTCCGTTGTCGATCTGATCGGCGATACCCCGCTGATCCGCCTGAAGGCCGCATCGGACGCGACCGGCTGCGACATCTATGGCAAGGCGGAGTTTTTAAACCCCGGCCAGTCGATCAAGGACCGCGCCGCCCTGTGGATCATCCGCGCCGCCGAAGCCGACGGCTCGTTGCAGCCCGGCGGCACCATCGTTGAAGGCACGGCCGGCAATACCGGTATCGGCTTGGCCATGGTCGCCAAGGCGCTGGGCTATACCGCCAAGATCGTTATCCCGCGCACGCAGGCACAGGAAAAGAAGGACGCCATTCGCGCCTTCGGGGCCGAACTGATCGAGGTCGATGCCCTGCCCTATGCCAATCCCGGCAACTATGTCCGCTATTCCGGCACTCTGGCGCAAGAACTGCGCGATGCCGGCGAAAGCGTCATCTGGGCCAACCAGTTCGACAACACCGCCAATCGTCAGGCACATATTGAAGGCACCGGCCCGGAAATCTGGAAACAGACAAACGGCAAGATCGACGCCTTTATCTGTGCGGTTGGTTCGGGCGGCACGCTGGGCGGGATGAGCCTCTACCTGAAGGACAAGAACCCGGACATTCAGATCGGTCTGGCCGATCCGTTCGGCGCCGCGCTTTACAACTACTACACCACGGGTGAACTGAAATCCGAAGGCAGCTCGATCACCGAAGGCATCGGCCAAGGCCGCATCACCGCCAATCTCGAAGGCATCACGGTCGATCGTTCGTATCAGGTGGCCGATGCTGAATGGCTGCCTGTGCTCTATGACCTGATCGAGAATGAAGGCCTGTGCCTCGGCACTTCTTCGGCGCTGAATATCGTCGGCGCCATGAAGATGGCCAAAGATTTGGGCCCCGGCAAGACGATCGTCACCGTGCTGTGCGACTACGGCAACCGCTACGCTTCGAAGATCTTCAACCCGCCCTTCCTGCGCGAAAAAGGCCTGCCGGTTCCGCCGTGGATGGCGGCGGACTAGTGGCCTCTCCCTTAAATATCCTGGGCGGCGAAGACCGGCGTCTCGGCGTGAGCTGCGGGCGTACCGTCGAGACGATGAGCCTCGGCGCGAAGCCATTCCATGAAGCGCAATTGCGCTGGCGTGGGTTCGCGGGTTTGCGGCCACACCAGATAGTAGCCGTATTCCAGCGGCTTGTCCTTTTCATCGAACAGCACCATCAGACGGCCGGCCTTCAAATCGGCCTCGGCAATGGTCCGTTTGGCCAGAGCCACGCCGCGACCGGCCACGGCGCCTTCAATAACCATACTCGACTGGTTGAACCGTGGGCCGCGGGTCGCATCGACGCCCTCGACGCCGTGCGCTTTCAACCACATCGGCCAGTCCGGGCAACTCGGATCAGTCTCACCGCCGACATCATGCAGCAAGACATGGTGACTCAAGTCGGCGGGCTTGCGGATGGGCGCGGCATCGAAAAGCAGCGGCGAGCAGACTGGCACCACGGCCTCAGCCAGCAGGTGCTCGACATGCAGCCCGCTATAGTGCCCGTTACCGTAACGGACGGCCAGGTCGATATCCGAGACGGCGAAATCGACCGGGGCCATATCAGCGCTCACCCAGACATCGATATCTTCGTTAGCGGCGCTAAAGTCATAAAGGCGCGGCATCAGCCATTTGGCGGCGAAGCTCGGCGCAGCGGAAACGGTTACCCGGCCCTTCTGGTTGCCCTGTTTCATCAGGCGCGTGGCCTCGAACATCTTCTCGAAGGCTTCCTTGAGGATTTGCGCCGAGGCCTTGCCTGCATCGGAAAGCACGACGCGGCGACCGTCACGCACAAACAGTTCGACACCGACATGCTCTTCCAGCAGACGGATCTGCTGCGACACCGCGCCAGGCGTCACAAACAGTTCTTCAGCAGCCTGCTTGAAACTTTCATGGCGGGCGGCGGCTTCAAACACCCGAAGCGCCGACAGCGGCGGCAGACGATCACGCGACATACTCAAATCCCCGACTTGGCTACATAGCCTCAGTTGCCCTTAACCGGACGCCTCTTTATAGCGTCTTTCAGTTTAAAAAAACTATTTCGATATTCTAGTGGAGAAAAAAATGACCGAAGCCAATCCGCTTCATCACATCGATGCGCTGGAAGCCGGCGGAACCTGGACCACGGACGTGGTTGTCGTCGGCGCCGGACCGGTCGGCCTGTTCAGCGTTTTCGAACTCGGTCTGCTCGATATCAAGTGCCACCTGATCGACATTCTCGACAAGGTGGGCGGCCAGTGCGCCGAGCTGTATCCGGAAAAGCCGATCTATGACATTCCGGCCTGGCCGATCATTTCCGGCGACGACCTGACCAAGCGCCTGCTCGAACAGATTCATCCGTTTGGCGCCAAATATCACCTCGGCGAAATGGCCGTGGGCGTGCGCAAGGTCGATGAGGGCGAGCATGAGGGCCTTTGGGAAGTGACCACCGACCAGAAGACCGTCGTTTACGCCAAGTCGATCGTGATTGCGGCCGGCGGCGGGTCGTTCCAGCCAAAGAAACCGCCGATCCCCGGTATTGATGGTTTTGAAAACCTCGGCGCTGGCTTAGGCGTTCATTATGCCGTGCGCAAGATGGACACCTTCCGCGACAAGGAAATCGTCATTTCCGGCGGCGGCGATTCCGCGCTCGACTGGGTGCTGAACTTAGCCCCGATCGCCAAGCGCGTCACCCTGATCCACCGCCGCGACGATTTCCGCGCCGCGCCGCACTCGGTCGCCAAAATGCGCGAGCTGGTGGCGGCCGGTGAAATGGACCTGGTCATCGCCCAGGCGACGGCGCTCAAGGGCGAGACCGGCCACTTCCTGGAATCGGTCGCCATCGAGGATAGTGACGGCAATGAATCCCACCTTGCCGCCGACGCCTTCCTGCCGTTCTTCGGCCTGACCATGAAGCTCGGCCCTGTCGCCGAATTCGGCCTGAACCTGCATGAAAACCTGATCCCGGTCGATACGGAGAAGTTCGAGACCTCGACCAAGGGCATCTTCGCCATCGGCGATATCAATCACTATCCCGGCAAGCTGAAGCTGATCCTGTCGGGCTTCCACGAAGCGGCGCTGATGGCGCAACAGGCCTTCCGCTATGTCTATCCGGACAAGAAGCTGCGCTTCCAGTACACGACGTCGTCGTCGGAACTGCAGAAGAAGATGGGCGTAAAGTAGCGGGGTTTGGGGCCTGCGGCCCCAAGTCTTCTCTTATTCAATAAAAAAGCCTCCCCTTTTTAGGGCGAGGCTTTTTTATTGAAGCAGGGCAGGTTTGTGGGGTCACAGACCCCACGCCCCAGATGTTTGATAAAATAAGACGCATTATACGCCAAACAATCTACGCGAGAATTGACGGCGATAGTATGCGCGCTATGGTAAGCGCATATCAAACCAATGGCTGGGCTATGGGAATAACTTTTGAAAAAGGTCTCCAGATTTCTGGATACCGAATTGCCGTATTTAAGAATGCTCTCAGTGGCTATTATCGCACAAACTCACCTAGCAATATGGTTGACCTCAAGACGGTTTTTTCAACTCGTAGAGATGGCGCAATTGTATTTGAAGAGTGCTTAGACCGTGGTTTTATATCTGACGATACGGAACAAGAAATTACTGAAAACGGCAAGGCGATTATTAGGGGAAAAGTAAAACCACGATCATCGTTAGCTAAAGCCCGAAAAATTCTCGCTGAACTCATAGACAGGATTGACGCCATGAACGCTGATCCCGATCAGGTCATCTATGTCGATCAAGTCTGGCTTTATGGCAGTGTTATGCGGAACACTGAAACTGTCGGAGACATTGATGCTGCCTTTGTGACGAGTCGTCGCCCTCAATGGAACAATAAATGGGAGGAAATGCGTAAGCACGTGAGGCGCATAGCAAAACAGCGTAGTATTTCACTACCAGATAGCGGCATGGCTTATTACAGAATCGACGACATTCTTGCCGAACGAGCAATGTTTGGGGGAAAAAGACACCCGCTAATGTCAGGTGTGCAGAGTAATATTGAAGATTTGATCGTTCTCGGTGTGCCTTGCCAACTGATCTATGATCGTGCGCGTGGAGGCCCCGTTCAAGATCTAATTTTATCTCAACATCCTAAATCAAAAGGACGCGAAAGCGATCAACCGCTTCCTGCAATTATGCCTAATTTAACGCCATTAACTGCGTTGCGCCCTATGGATGGCCGTTGGGTCTCAGGTTACCATAGGTGGAATACTGTTCACCCATATGACATATTCCGTGGCTGGACAGATGATGCTCGCAATCTTTTCCCCAGTTATCCAAACAATTTGCGCGTATTCGGTTCAGGCGGGGAGCCATTTAACTGGACATGGTTACCCCGAACAATGAAGCGACCAGAGTGTGATGGTCGAAATCAAGTTATAATCGGAAATAAGGATGGCGATCTTGGCATTAGCGTTTGCCTACGCCGGCAAATCGAACAGACTGTTGATACTTGGACCTTGAATATCCATTTTCAAGATATCGAAACTTCAAGAAAACGAAAACGTTTCGATTTCTTATCCGTACACGAAATGTATGGTGCGGCGCTTTTGATCATTGCCACAGACGCCGAACGGATGTTGCGTCGCGCAAAAGAGATAACTCCTCGTCCCGACGTGCAAATTGTTATTTATAAAAGCGATGACAAATTGCTCAACGAAAATTTCGTGAATGATGTTTTTTGCCGATTAGACGCGCGCACAGTCCGAGTCGAACCGGAAAATTGGGATACAACATGTCAGGTGATTATGGCATGACGGTGCCATTCAAGGCCTGAAAAACAGCCCAACTTCAAGCTCTCACCGATCCGGCTGGCGCGAACCATCAAATATTCCACGGCCGCCTCGGAAGGGGCGATATCGCGCAAAGTCTGTTCAAACAGATAGAGCCATTCGCCGAAATGCGCCGGTTCGATGGTCGAAACCTTCAGATGTGCCTGCATCGGACGGCCGGAATAGACCCCGGCATTGAGCGCCACCGATTCCCAGAACTGTTTCAGTTTGGCCAGATGATCCGGCCAGTCATCGACCGCGCCATTAAACACCGGTCCCAGTTGCGGATGCACCCGTACCCGGCTGTAAAACTCATCGACCAGTTTCGAGATAAAGGCTTCGTCCACGCCGATGGCGGCGGCGTCTTCACGGATCTTCTGGCGGGCGGCAAGTGCATGTTCTGAACTCATGACGCCACCCTATCACAATAGCCAGTTCGCGTCCCTGCGACCCGTTGTCCGCATTGTTTTCTTACGCTCACGAGACGAAATTTCCATCAACAGGAGATATATCATGCTGCATGAAGGAAGCTGCCATTGCGGCCAGATCGCTTTCGAGGTCGAGGGTGATTTCAATGAAGGCCTGGACTGCAACTGCTCCATGTGCCGGCGGCGCGGCGGGCTGCTGGCCTTTGTGCCGGCCGATGCCTTCACACTCAAGACGGCGGAATCCGGGCTTTCGACCTACAATTTCAACAAACGCGTGTTGCATCACCACTTCTGCTCGACCTGCGGCATCGCGCCCTTTTCCGAAGGGCAGGGGCCGGACGGCAAGGAGATGCGCTGCGTCAACCTGCGCTGCATTCCCACCATTGATCTCGATACACTCAAGATCACCAAATGGGACGGTGCACGCCATTGAGTTGCGAACGGTTATCAAGTTGCCGGCCGTTTAGTCGCCCTAAACCCACGCACGACAAACCATCGCTTTAAATCGCTGACGCAAAACCTTACATAGGACGGTGTTAAAGGGGATCATGATGTATGGTCCCTCTTTTGGTGTTTTTGCGATGCTCGCTTTGCCCCTGTCATGGCCACTGGAAAACCGTCAGGTCGTCCTGATCGGCGCCGGCGCATGGGCGATCCGCAAGCTGACCCTGCTGAACCGCACCCCAGCCAAGGTGACCGTCTTCGCGCCGCTGGCCGATTTGGCAGACGCCCTGCCGCGCTGGCCGGAGGACGCCGAACTGGCCGAGGCCGCGTTGATCATCGTCGCTTTTGACGATCGTGCTCTGGCGGAAAAGGGCGCGGCGCTGGCCCGCACCTCACGCGCCCCTTTGAACGTTGTCGATTTTCCTGACCTCAGCGATTTCCATGTGCCTGCCATCATCGATCGCGGCTCTTTGAGCATCGGTGTTGCTACCGGCGGCACCGCACCGGTTCTGGCGAGAGAGACCCGCCGCAAGATCGAGGCTGCCGTGCCGCCTTCGGAGGCTGACGTCGCCGCCTTCGCCACGGCCCTTTCGCCACGCCTGCGCGAGCTTATTCCGAACACGGACGATCGCCGCCGTGCCTGGGAAAACATTCTGCAATCGCCCGCTGCCGAACTGGCTCGCACAGGCCAGATTGATGACGCCGTGGCATTGGCACTGGCCAATATCAATGCCCCGCGCACTGGCGTGGTCCATCTGGTCGGCGCCGGTCCCGGCGATCCGGAATTGCTGACCCTGAAAGCCCTGCGCCTGCTCTCCGAAGCCGATGTCATCGTCTATGACCGTCTGGTCGGTGATGGCGTCATGGATCTGGCCCGCCGTGACGCCGATCGGTTCTATGTTGGCAAGGAACGCTCGAACCATTCGGTGCCGCAGGAGCAGATTCACGAACTGCTGGTCGAGCAGGCCCGTCTCGGCCGTCGCGTCGTGCGCCTCAAGGGTGGCGATCCGTTCGTCTTCGGTCGTGGCGGTGAAGAGGTCGAAGCCCTGCGCGCCGCCGGCATCGAAGTTCACATCACGCCGGGAGTCACCGCGGCGCTGGGTTGCGCGGCCTCAGTTGCCGTGCCGCTGACCCACCGCGACCATGCCCAGAGCGTCACCTTTATCACCGGCCACGCGAAAGACGGCGACAGCGACAACAATCCGCTGATGCTGGACTGGTCGGCGTTTTCCGCCCCGCATCATACGCTGGTCGTCTATATGGGCGTCGCCACCGCGAAGATTATCTCCGGCAAGCTGATGGCGCATGGCCGGATGCCCGATACGCCGGCGCTAATCATCGAGAACGGCACCCGCCCGAACGAGCGCCGGACACTGACCCACCTCGGCGCGCTGGCGGATACCATTGCCGCCAACCCGCCGAAAGGCCCGACCCTCGTCATTATCGGGGAAGTGGCCGCCCTTTATCAAGACCAGACCGCGCTGACTGGCGTGATCGAAGAAGCTGTGAAGGCTAACGCATGAAACTCCTGACCGCTAACCGCCTGACGGACGGCCTGACCATCTGGTTTTCCGAAACCGGCTGGGTAGAGGATGCCGCCCACGCCGCACAATTGAGCGACGAACAGGCCGATGCCGCCCTGGCCGAATGGAAGGCGCGCGAAACCGAGGTGGTCGCGCCCTACGTCATTCCGCTGACCGACACCGGCAACCCGGTCCAGCGCGAGCATGTGCGCGAATTCGTCCGCGCCAACGGCCCCACCATCGGCCAGACCGCCGACGCCCTTTCAAGCGCTTTTAAACGCCCGACTCTTTTCAATTAAAGACGTCTTCGAGGACTAGAATGTACGTTTACGACCAATTCGACCATGCCTTCGTGCAGGACCGCATCGATGAATTTTCCGATCAGGTGAAGCGCCGCCTTGCCGGCGAAATCAGCGAAGATCAGTTCAAGCCGCTGCGCCTGATGAACGGCGTTTATCTGCAACTGCACGCCTATATGCTGCGCATCGCCGTGCCGTATGGCGTGCTGTCATCGGCCAAGATGCGCAAGCTGGCCTATATCGCCCGCACCTATGACCGTGATTTCGGCCACTTCACCACGCGCCAGAACCTGCAATTCAACTGGATCAAGTTGGCCGAGGTGCCGGAGATCCTGAAGCATCTGGCAGAGGTCGAAATGCACTGCCTGCAAACCTCGGGCAACTGCATACGCAACACCACGACCGACCAGTTCGCCGGCGCCGCCAAGGACGAACATGATGATCCGCGTCCGTGGGGCGAGGTCATCCGTCAATGGTCTTCCAACCATCCGGAATTCAACTTCCTGCCGCGCAAGTTCAAGATCGCCATCACCGGCGCCGAGACAGACCGCGCCGCCATCCGCCTGCACGATATCGGCCTGCACCTGACGCCGCAGGGCTTCGATGTCTATGTCGGCGGCGGCATGGGCCGCACCCCTGCGCTGGCGCACTGCATCCGCAAGGGCCTGCCCGGCGACAAGCTGCTGAGCTATCTCGAAGCCTGCTTGCGCGTCTATAACCGCTATGGCCGCCGCGACAACAGCTACAAGGCGCGCATCAAAATTCTGGTCGCTGCCCTGGGGCCTGACGAATACAAGCGTCAGGTCGAGGAAGAGTGGGAAACCTTCGACAAGGCCGCCATCGATGTGCCGGCCGTCGAAGTGGCGCGCATCAAGAGCTACTTCCCCGATCCGGCCTATGTCGATGCGCCGTTTGACCGCGTGGCGTTCGAGCGTGCCAAGACCGCTGATGCCGCCTTCGCGCGCTGGGTGAAGAACAACACCAATCCGCACAAGCGCGATGACCACGTTTCGGTGACCATCTCGCTGAAGCCCGTCGGTTTGCCGACCGGCGATGCCTCCTCGGCGCAGATGGACATGATGGCCGACATGGCTGACGCCTACGGTTATGGTGAATTGCGTGTCTCGCACGAGCAGAATATCATCCTGCCGCACGTCGCCAAGGCCGACCTTTACGCGCTCTATTCAAAACTCGACGAGGTCAATCTGAGCACGGCCAATGCCGGCAAGATCACCGACATGATCGTCTGCCCTGGGCTTGATTACTGCTCGTTGGCCAATGCGCGCTCGATCCCGCTGTCGCAGGAAATCTCGAAGCGTTTCGAGGATGCTCAACTGACCGACAAGATCGGCGATTTGCAGATCAAGATTTCCGGCTGCATCAATGCCTGCGGGCATCACCATGTTGGCCATATCGGTATTCTGGGCGTCGACAAGCAGGGGATCGAATTCTACCAAATCCTGCTCGGCGGCCGCGCCGACGAGAAGGCCGCGCTCGGTCAGATCACCGGCAAGGGTCTCTCCGCCGAAGCCGTGCCCGCCGCCATCGAGCGCGTGGTGCAGCTCTATCTTCAACTGCGGACCTCCGACAGCGAGCGCTTCATCGATACGCTCGAACGGGTCGGCCGTGACACCTTCGCGGAGGCGCTCCATGAGCCCGCTTAATTCAGCCCATGAGGCGCAACTGGTCACCAATGACGGCGAGATCATCCCCGACGGCTGGACCCTGCTGGCCGACGAGGATACCACCGGCGTCGATGGCCCCTATGTGCTCGGCTTCGACCGCGCCTTGCGTGAACTCGACGGCCTGAACGGCCATTACGGCGTGCGCGTCAATCCGGGCGATGATGTGCGGCTTCTGCTGCCCTTCATCGAAAAGATCACCCTGATCGAGGTGGCCTTCCCCGGTTATCGTGACGGCCGTGGCTATTCGACCGCCCGCATCCTGCGCGAAGCCGGCTACAGCCATGTCATCCGTGCGGTCGGTGATGTGCTGCGCGACCAGTTATTCCAGATGCTGCGCTGTGGGTTCGATGAATTCCTCGTCAAGGACAAGGACCCGGCACAGGCTATTGAAGCGGCCAAATCCCGTTTCAGCGTATTTTATCAAGGGGCGGCGGACGACAAGCGCCCCGTATGGGCTCTACGGCACGCCGCCGAGGGCTAAGGACCTCCCGCTATGACGATCCTGATCGACATACTGAAAGACCAGAAGAAGACGCACGGTTCGCTGCGCGCCGAAGCCCTTAGCGTCGCCTGGGAACACCTGACCGCGCAGGAAATCCTGCAAAAGGCGATCGCCGAGGAATTCATTGGCGATATCACCCTGTCGTCATCCTTTGGCGCCGATTCCGCTGTGCTGCTGCATATGGTGGCGCAGATCGAACCCAACCTGCCGGTCATTTTCCTCGATACCGACCGCCACTTCTTCCAAACCATCCAGTATCGCGATGAGCTGGTGGCAAAGCTCGGCCTGACCAATCTGGTCAATCTGAAAGCCGACACGGAAGAGGCCGGCACTGAAGACAGTAAGAATACGCTGTGGCGTACCAACCCGGACGCCTGCTGCGACCTGCGCAAGGTGCGCCCGCTGAACCGCTACATGGAAGGCTATAGCGCCTGGATTTCCGGCCGCAAACGCCACCAGAGCGCCACACGCACCAAGCTGCCGATCGTCGAATTCGATGGCAAGCACTTCAAGGTCAATCCGCTGGCGACATGGACAGCGGAAGACATCGAGGCCTATTTCAAAAATCACGACCTCCCGCCGCACCCCTTGGTCGAACAGGGCTTCCCATCGATCGGCTGCTTCACCTGCACCAAGCCGGTGGCCGCCGGTGAAGACGCGCGTTCGGGTCGCTGGGCCGATTCGGAAAAGGTCGAATGCGGCATCCACAATCCGATCTATGGCGGCGACGGGATCTGATCCCTTTTGCTGCCACAGAAGATCAGTGCTGCGTCATCCTGACCATCGACCAGTCATAGCCCAACGTACGGGTACGCGCCTCGATGGTGTTGCGCACCATTTCATGCGGCTGAGCGGTCCGGCTGAGAAGCCAGAGATAGCGCCCTGACGGTTCGCCAACAATCGCCCACGAATAGTCGTCGGCGCGGTCCAGCACCCAGTAGTCACCGACATAGAAGGGGCCGAAGAACGAAACCTTGAACTTGGCATTATCACTGCCGGACAGGACACGCGCCTTGCCGTGTGCCGTTTTCACCGGACCGGACAGGCTCCCTTTGCGGGCGGTGTTGATGACGTCAATCTCTCCGTCATCGCGTTTGCGATACTCGGCGGTGACAGCTTCATAATCCTTTTCAAAGCGGTTTTCATAACGACCGATCTCGTACCACAAACCCACATAGCGATTGGGATCGACCGGTCTGGCCGGCTGCGGCACAGCCTTATTGCCGACACGCCCGCTGCTGATCAGACTGGCGCAAGCGGTCAGGGCCAGAACAGCGCCACCCGCCACAGCCAGCGGAAAGATCAGGCGGGTGGGTTTCATGACAGTTCTCCGGGTTCCACAGGCTAAACCCAAGGTCCGGTGTTCACTGTAAATAATCAATGTGGAGTCAGGTCGGGCCTATCCTGCCTTCTCCGGCAAGGTGAAGCTGAACACGCTGCCTTCTCCCGGCTTCGAGCGCACGCTGATATCGCCGCCACACAGCCGCACAAACTTGCGGCAGGTCGAAAGACCGATGCCCGTGCCGATATAGTCGTCAAAACTATGCAGGCGCTGGAAGACCTGAAAAATGCGTTCATGGAAGACGGGATCGATGCCGATGCCGTTATCCGCCACCTCAAAACGCCATGTCCTGGCCTCACGGCGGGCCGAAACCGTGATTTCGGGCGTCCGGCTGCCATCCTGGAACTTGAGGGCATTACCGATCAGATTTTGTAATAATACACGCATCAGGGTCGGACTGGTCCTGATAACCGGCAAACCGGCTGCGGTCACTCTGGCCTGCTTTTCGGTGATCACATCGGCAAAATCAGGCATGATGCCGTCAAAAACCTTCTGGCAATCGACCGGCTCCAGCCTGATCTCCTCGCGGCCGACCCGCGAAAAGCCGAGAATGTCACGGATCATCGTCTGTACACGGACGGCATTGTCACGGATATATTCCGCATAGCCCAGGGCGGTGTCGTCAAGCTGCCCGGCCACGCCTTCGGCCAGCAGGCCGGCATAGGCGTTCATCATGCGCACCGGTTCCTGCATGTCGTGCGAACAGACATAGGCGAAGCGCTCCAGCTCCTCGTTCGACTGGCGCAGATTGGCGTTCAGTTGCAGTATCTGCTGGCGCTGGGTGTAAAGGTCTAGATAGACCTTTACCTTGCTTTTCAGGATATCGGAATTGATTGGCTTGAAGATATAGTCAACCGCGCCGATTTCAGCGGCTTCGGTAGCGAAATGGTCTTCCTTGCTGATAGCGGTGACGAAGATAATCGGCACGTTCTGCATAGACGGCCGCGTCTTCATCAGGCGCGCCGTCTCGAAACCATCCATGACCGGCATCTGGACATCGAGCAGGACGATGGCGAAGTCTTCCTTCAGCACTAGGTCCAGCGCCTTTTCACCGGAATCGACTGTGGCGATGGCGGCGCCGAGCGGTTTCAGCAAGGCTTCGGTGGCGAGCAGGTTTTCCCAGCGGTCATCGACGATTAGGATTTTCGGCACGGCCGTACCGAAGCTGTCGCGGGCATCGCCGCGAAGGGTGTCCATTGCGCTCATAAGCCCTCCCATCTCAGGTGCGGCGCAGATTAGGCCGTTTACCCCTGTACGGTGAAATCACATTTTGGTTTTTACAACCAAGGCGTGTCAGGCAAACAGCGCGTCGATATCCGCCTGACGGGTTTCGGGACCGGAAAGCGCCGGACCATTAAGCAGCAAATCGCGGGCGCGCTGTTCCGCCGCCGTCAGGACATCGCCAGCCGGCGCGTCCTCTTCAACGCCGATCGCGGCGGCCAGATGGCTGACCCGATTTTCGATCAGGGTCAGCACCTTGACGATCTTGGAAATGCGCTGGCCGGTAATATCCTGAAACGCGCAGGATTCGAATATCTTCATCACCTCGTCATTGATGCGGTCCGCGAGATCGGGCGCGGCTCTGTCCAGTCCCAGAACGGTTTCGGCGGCGGTCATGATGGCGTTGGTGGCGCTTTCGGTATCCTGGGTGATGGCCAGAAGCTCAGCGCCGGCGGTCGGGAAGCCGTTCTGCGTATCGCTGCATGGGCGCAAGTCACGGATATCCGCCTTGGCACGGGCAATGGACTCGGCGATGCCATCGAAATCCTGCGAGCGCCGCGTATCGACGCGCGTGAAAAAACCGTGCAGGAGATTGACGAGCATTTCGGACGACTGCATCAACCCCATCAGGCTGGACAGGTCGCCGTCCAGATCGGGTTGGCTGAGCGGGATCAATTCGGACATGAAACAGGCTTACTGCGCCGCCGCTATGACGTCAACGCCTTCACCCTGCGTCCAGTAGGTATCGACATCGCCGCAGACCTGCCTGACATCGTCGAAATAGAACGGCTTCGGCAACAGGAATTTCACGCGGGCGCGACGCGCCTTGTTCAGCGCCGCAGCGCCGGCATCGGGATTATTGATCTGCCCGGCGGTCATGATGGCGATCGGCACATGCGGCGCGTGTTCGCGGTAAATGTCGAGATCATCGAGCGTGTTGTGGCTCTCGATGAAGACATCGAGCACCAGAAGATCGAAAGCCTGCGTGGTCAGCTGGGCAAGCGCTTCCGTCATATCGGTCACGCAGACCGCTTCATAACCGGCACGCTGGAACATCTTGCTGATGATGATCGCCTGCGTCCGGCTATCCTCCAATATCAGCACCTGTCTCGCCATAACTCGCCCCTTGTACGCGTGGTCTTACGCCATTAGAGCGTGTAAATGCCTAACATATGGTTAGGGACTGCCGAATTCGTCATACAATAAAACCGCCATTGCAGGTGAAATTTAAACCGTCCTGCGCCCGGACGTCACTTCACGCACCACATCGATAAAGGCGCGCAGGCCCGCCGTTACGTGACGATGACCGGGATAATAGAGGGCCAGGCCGGGGAATGGTGGCGTCCAGTCCTCCAGCACCGTCACCAATCGGCCGACCTTGAGATCATCGGCAATCTGCCAGGTCGACAAATAAGCAAACCCCAGACCGGCCAGGGCCGCCTCGCGCATCAGATCGGCGTCGGTCAGGGTCAGGTGGCCGGTCACATCGAGCCGGATCTGCTCGCCGTGTTTCTCGAATTCCCAGCGATAGAGGCCACCGGGCAGACGCATACGGATGCAGCTATGCGACAACAGATCGGCAGGTGTGCGCGGCACCGGGCGCCCCGTCAGATAATCAGGCGCGCAGGCCACGACCAGCCTCTGTTCCGGCCCGCATGCCACGGCGATCATATCCTGCGGTACGGATTCCATGAGGCGGATGCCGGCGTCGAAGCCATCGGCGACAATATCGACGAACCGTCCCTCGGTCACCAGATCAACACGCATGTCCGGAAAACGCCGCATATATTCGAGGACGATCGGCGCGAAAATCTGCCGGGCTGCTATCTCCGAGGTATTGATGCGCAAGGTGCCGCCCGGTGTCATGCGCTGATCGTTCAGTCCATCCAGAGCCGCCGAAATCTGATGCAGAGCCGGCTGGATACGGGCAAGAAACTGTTCGCCGGCCGGCGTCAGGGAAACGCTGCGCGTTGTCCGGTTGAACAGGCGGATGCCGGTACGCCCTTCCAGCGTCGCGATGGCATGGCTCAGCGCTGAGCGCGACAGGCCCAGATCGACCGCCGCTGCCCGAAAATTGCCGCGCGCCGCCACAGCCGCCACGGCTTTCAATTCTGTCAGAGCCACCATTGTCCTGAATTACTCACCAGATCATACGATTATGTCCTGATTGTTTTGCCAATTGGTGCGACCTATTTCAAGTCCTGGTTTTTCAGGAGATACCGCAATTACAAAAACAGTTTTGATTACAGGCTGCTCTTCCGGCCTTGGCCTCGCCACCGCCCATCATTTCCGCCGGATGGGCTGGAATATAGTGGCGACCATGCGCCGGCCTGATCCGACTCTGTTCACCGCCGGCGACGATCTTCTGATCGCCCGGCTGGATGTCGAGGACGCCGCCAGCATCGAGGACGCCATTGAAGCCGGCATGGCGCGCTTCGGCGGGATCGATGTCCTGATCAATAATGCCGGCTTCGGCCTGTTCGGCATTTTCGAAGGCACGCCGCGCGATCGCATCCGGCAGCAGTTCGATGTCAATCTGTTCGGCGTTATGGATGTCACCCGCGCCGTCCTGCCGCATTTCCGTGCCCAGGGCAGCGGCCTGATCGTCAATGTCAGTTCCGGCGCCGGTGTCTTCACCTTGCCGATGATGTCGCTCTATTGCGCCAGCAAGTTCGCGCTGGAAGGCTTCTCGGAAGCGCTGTCCTATGAACTGGCGACGCAGAATATCGGCTTGAAAGTGATCGAGCCCGGCGGCGTCGTCTCCACCAATTTCGGGGCGCGCAGCGGCAGTGAAGCCGGTCAGGTGGCGCAAATCAGCGATTATAACGGGGTGATCGCCGCCACGGGCAAGCTGTTCGACGGTCTGCGGACGATGGCCACTGCCACCGAACCCGATGTCGCCGCCGCCATATATGCCGCCACAACGGACGGCACCGACCAGTTGCGCTATGTGGTGACGGACGACATCAAGCCGCTGATCGCCGCCAGACGCACCACGTCGGAAGCCGAATATATCGCCTTCATGCGATCGCGCTTCATGCCTGTCTGATAAAAAAAAGCGGCCCCTCACGGAGCCGCTTTTCTTTAGGCGCGTTTGGCTTCCTGCTTTTGCTGGATCGCCAGGATTTCGTTGGGCATGACCTCAACAAAGGCCTTCAGGCTGTTGTCCCAGTCATCGAGAATCGCCTGGGCGCGCGGCGACAGAGTCTTCTCAAGGTGGGTCACAATCAGTGTCTTCAGGCGGGCGACATTTTCATCCGGCACCGGACGCAGGGTGATGCCTTCCGGATTGATGTACTGCGGGAAGGTCTGGTCCGGATCGTAGACATAGGCGACACCGCCGGTCATGCCCGCGCCGAAATTGGCGCCGGCTCGACCTAAGATGACGACTTCGCCGCCGGTCATGTATTCGCAGCCATGCGCGCCGACGCCTTCGACCACGGTGGTCGCGCCGGAGTTACGCACAGCGAAACGTTCGCCGACCGTGCCCGCGATATAGAGCTGGCCCGAGGTGGCGCCATAGAGGATAGTGTTACCAGCCAGCGCCTGGTTTTCCTGCCAAACCTTGGGACGGATAACGATAGTGGCGCCGGACAGGCCCTTGCCAACATAGTCATTGGCTTCGCCGATCAGGTTGATCGACAGGCCCTTGACCGCGAAAGCGCCGAGCGATTGACCGACCGAGCCCAGAAGTTCGAGCTTGAGGTGGCCTTCATCGAGCGTGTTGCCATACTTGCTGACGATATGCGACGAGGTGCGGGTACCGACGGCGCGCATGGTGTTGCGCACGTCATAGGTCAGCTGCATCTTTTCCTTGCGTTCCAGCATGTAGGCGGCGTCGCGGACGATCTGGGCATCGAGCGTATCGGCGACCTCGTTGATCTCGTCATAGCGCGTGATGGTGGCGCCCGGATCGAGATCAACGCGGACCAGAAGCGGGTTCAGGTCGAGGTCATCGAGGTGCACGCCGCCGCGCGATACCTGCTGGAGCAGGTCGGTACGGCCGGTGGCTTCGCCGAGCGAACGCAGGCCGAGCGAGGCCAGGATTTCGCGCACTTCGCGGGCGATGAAGGTGAACAGGTTGATCACCTTGTCCGGCGTGCCGGTGAACTTGGCGCGCAGGCGTTCGTCCTGCACGCAGACGCCGACCGGGCAGGTGTTCGACTGGCACTGGCGCACCATCAGACAGCCCATAGCGACCAGCGAGGCCGTGCCGATACCGAACTCGTCGGCGCCGAGCATGGCGGCCAGAACGATGTCACGGCCGGTGCGCATACCGCCATCGGCGCGCAGACGGATCTGGCCGCGCAGGTTATTCAGCGTCAGCACCTGATGGGCTTCCGACAGGCCGAGTTCGAACGGCAGGCCGGCGAACTTGACCGAGGTCAGCGGCGAAGCGCCGGTGCCGCCGACATTGCCGGCCACGAGGATGGCGTCGGCTTTTGCCTTGGCGACGCCGGCCGCAACCGCGCCGATGCCCGACTGCGACACCAGCTTGACGGTGACGCGGGCGCGCGGATTGATCTGTTTCAGGTCATAGATGAGCTGGGCCAGATCCTCGATCGAATAGATGTCGTGGTGCGGCGGCGGCGAGATCAGGCCCACACCCGGCGTCGAGTGACGCATACGGGCGATGAATTCCGTCACCTTGAAGCCGGGCAGTTGCCCGCCTTCGCCGGGCTTGGCGCCCTGCGCCACCTTGATCTCGATCTCGCGGCAGTTGTTGAGATATTCGGCGGTGACGCCGAAACGGCCGGAAGCGATCTGCTTGATCTGCGAGTTCGGGTTGTCGCCGTTCGGACGGCGGTGATAACGCTCGGGGTCTTCCCCGCCTTCACCGGACACCGAACGGGCGCCGATGCGGTTCATGGCGATGTTCAGGGTTTCATGTGCTTCAGGGGAAAGCGCGCCGAGCGACATGCCGGGCGTGACGAACCGTTTGCGGATCTCGTTGACGCTTTCGACTTCCTCGATAGCGATCGGCGGCAGCTTCGATTCCCAGGCGAGCAGGTCACGCGGGCTGGTCGGCGCCGTCTTCGACATGCCGGCGATCAGCGCCGAATACTTCTTGAAGACCTCGAAATCGTCGCGCGTCGTGGCGTCCTGCAACAGGTGTATCAGCTTCGGCTGATAGTAGTGGGTCTCACCGGCGGCGCGCATCTTGTAGAAGCCGCCGATCGGGGTGACCGGCTTCTTCGCCCACGCATTGAGATGCAGGGCGGTCAGCTTTTGCTCGATGCCGCTGAGGCCGATACCGGAAATACGCGAGGTCACGCCGGGGAAATATTCGGCCACCAGCGCCCGCGACAGGCCGAGCGCCTCGAATTCATAACCACCACGGTAGGAGGAAATGATCGAAATGCCCTTCTTGGCCAGGATCTTCATCAGGCCGGCTTCGATGGCCTTCTTGTAGTTCGAGAAGGCCTTGTGCTCGTTGAAGCCTTCGTAACGGCCCTGAGCGAGGCGTTCCTGAAGGATTTCCAGCGACAGATAGGGGTTGATCGCCGTGGCGCCGACGCCGACCAGCACCGCGAAGGTGTGCGGGTCCATGGCTTCCGAGGTACGGACGATGATCGAGACGAAAGAACGCAGGCCCTTTTGCACGAGGCGCGAGTGAACGGCGGCGGCGGCCAAAATCATCGGCACGCCCATCAGATCAGCCGACAGCGCTTCGTCACTGAGGACGATCATGCTGGCCTTGTCTTCGCTGACGGCCTTGACGGCTTCATCACGCAGTCTTTCCAGTGCTTTGGCCAGAGCCGCACCGGGGGTCGCATCTTCGGCCGGGATGGCGAAGGTGCAGTCGAGCTTGGCGACATGGCCGACATTCTCGAAAGTGATCATGCGCTCGTACATCAGCGTGCTGAGGAACGGGCTTTCGAGCACGAAGACATCGGTCTGGGCCTCGTCTTCGGCCAGGATATTGCCGAGGTTCTTGAAGCGCGTCTTGAGCGACATGCCCTGTGCTTCCCGCAGCGGGTCGATCGGCGGGTTGGTGACCTGCGCGAAGTTCTGGCGGAAATAGTGGGCGATCGGGCGCCACTGTTCGGAAAGTACGGCGAGCGGTGTATCGTCGCCCATCGAGCCAATGGCTTCCTTGCCGTCCTTGACCATGGCGTCGAGGACCGTGTCGAGATCTTCCAGCGTGAAACCGGCGGCGATCTGACGGCGGTGCAGCTCTTCACCGTGATAGGCGCGTGGTTCCGGTCCCGGCATGATCAGCGGTTCCAGCTCGACCATGTTTTCCAGCCAGCCCGAATAGTTGTGCTTGGCCGCCAGGGCGTCGATAATTTCATCTTCGCCGTAAAGTTTGCCGCCCTCGAGATCGACCGCGATCATGCGACCGGGCGCGATGTGGATGCGGCGCGCAATGCGTTCTTCGGCCACGCCGGTCATGCCGGCTTC